>Ga0208640_1000150_pt1 | contig 32292 bp, 15 predicted proteins | sample ETNtaG_23_FD_185774 | JGI IMG/M metagenome (GOLD analysis project Ga0208640, IMG submission 185774) | Marine microbial and viral communities from oxygen minimum zone, Eastern Pacific Ocean - ETNP201310SV72 (SPAdes) (version 2) | ecosystem: Environmental > Aquatic > Marine > Oceanic ... | reverse complement strand
CACACTTCCTTCTCTTCCCAGTCTATCTGATTGTCAGCTAATTGAAGGTGTGAAAATAGATATGTAATTAATTCTAAGGGTGAATATTCTGACACTGGTGTTTTCTGTTCGGACATAGTTTTTATTGGCTAAGGCAAGATGCTTTCTTTCATTTTAATATTCTCTTTCTTAATTCTCCATCTCTCCAATGTACCCGGAGGAATCAATTTGTAGTAGCTACTTCAACAGTACTACCTTCTTCACATCACCAGTCATATCCATTCTCCTTGAGCCAGTCCTGAGCCCCTGGGTGTCCCAGTCTTGCTGCTTTTTTAGTGTCCTCCAGACCCCCGCTTTTATCGCCCACAGAGTCTTTGCTTATAGAGCGATTCCAATAGGCCAAAGCATAATCAGGCTTTAGTTCAATGGCTTTCTCATAACTCTGTATGGCTTTAGTATAATTGTTTTGTTCTCCATAAGCAATCCCCAGGTTAGTATAGGCATCAGCATCATCAGAATTTAACTCAATAGCTTTCTCCCACATCTGTATGGCTTTGATGAGATTGTCCTGGTCTTTGTAAGCATTCCCCAGGTTAGTATAGGCATCAGCATCATCAGGATTTAGTTCAATGGCTTTCTCCCACATCTGTATGGCTTTAGTGTAGTTATCTTGTTTCCCATAAGCAATCCCCAGGTTGATATAAGCATTAGCATAATCAGGATTTAACTCAATGGCTTTTAAATAGAGTGAAATTTCTGCATTGTATTCTCCATTCATTCCAGCGTTGTAGCCTTTCTGAAACCAGCCTTCAGCAGCCATCTTTGCTGCAGCCATCTCTTCAGCAGCCTTTGCCTCTTCTTCGAGTCTGACTAATATATTATATTCTTCAACAGTTCCTTCCCGTTCCTTTTCACCCCTCTCATTCCAATAAGTCCACATACCATTTATATTTCCATTAATATAAGTTATTTCAGAGGCCCTCACACCAGTATAGTGCCACGATGTGAACACACCATCTTTCTTACCGTTTTTCCAAGTTTGTTCGTTGCTTTTGAAACCGTTTTTATGCCAAAACGCCCACTTGCTCTGGCGACCGTGTATAGGGATTCCGTTTTTATCTTCATTCGTGCCATCTCCATTCCTATAATGTCCCACAGCCATTATTTTACCATTACTATAATAAAATTCCCACTGGCCGCTCATCAATCCAGCCCTGAAGCTGCCCTTACTATAAATATCACCGTTCTTATGCCACCAGGTCCACTTACCATTCTTTAATCCGTCTCTATATAATCCTTCCAGCTTTTTATTATCCGTATTTTTATACAAAGCAAATACTCTTCCCGAATAAGGTTTGTCATCATCAATCTTAAACATAGCGCCGCCGTGTTCTTCGAGATTATTAATATTAACTTTGGTCTGTGAAAAAGATAGAGAGGCGATAAATACAAGTGCAATGATAAAAAATAATGTTCTTTTCATTTTGGCTATTTTAATATGGTTGATAAAATTTACCCAGAGAATTCAATGCCTAGTTTTTTGATATGTCTTGGCCAAATATACGGCACTGCCATCCTTGAAGGCATTGTAGATTTTTGAATTTTTCACACCAGCAAAATCTTTAAACGCTGGCTGAATCCATTTTGGGATATATTCACGGATTAGGTCGATCTTACGCTCATGGATTTCATCCAAAGCCTGAATCACATTTTCAGTAATAATTTCGTTTCGAACTAATTGCAGTTGGGGATGACTTAAGACTACTTCTAAAGCTTGGATCATATCGGCGCCACAAAGGTCCACCCAGCTAAAATATCCCCCCGGTTTTAAAACGCGGGAAACCTCTTTCACGAAAGCGTCCATATTTCCATAACAATGGGAAGACTCCACATTTATTACTGCATCAAAATTATGATCTTCAAAGGGCAGTTTTTCCGCATCACCATGAACAAAGGTGAGATTAGGTATATCCCCATGCATTTTTTGAGAAAGGCTGATGGCTGTAGGAGAAAAATCCAAACCGGTCATTTCTGCTGGACTGTGATATCGTGCAACAAAGGATGTGCCGCCTCCTCTCCCTGATCCTACTTCTAATACATTTTTATTTTCAATTGGTACAGCGGAGGCGGCGTAGTGATATAATTGAATAAAATGACGATCATTTTCATCTTTTTCTTCCAAATCCAGTTTTGGACTACCATTTAAAGGTGTGTAGCCATAATTCATAAAAGCCCAACCTGTCTCTTGGCCTCGATTGGCCAAACGCTGGTACCACCATTTCCAGAGGCATTTCCGGACCTTCGGAGAAATTCTCAGGATAGAGGTGAATATTCTTGCTAACACTGGTCTTTAATCATTTATCGAAGGGTGTAACCCTCATTAAGAATTCATGAAACACTTGAAATACAGATTTGTGAGCTACCATCAAAATCATTAGTTACAACTTTATAATATGGTAAATAGGAAATGCATGATTCTAATAAACAGGTTCTCTATTGTATTTCTTCATTTCAATTTTCCCAGAAAAATTAGTTTTAAGGCTATTCTGAAACGGGTAGGTTATTTTTTGCCTAAGGATTTAGACCTCCTAACCCAATACACAAGGAAGATAATTATTAAGGTAGCGCCTGCAAGTATCATATGTTTCGTTCTTTTTGCAGTTTTTTCAGCAACAACCTTCTCAGCAGCAGCCTTTGTTCTTGCTACAGCTTCTGTTTTTTCTGATTCGGCTTTTACTTGCTCAGCGGCAGCCTTCTCAGCGGCAGCCTTCTCAGCAGCAGCCTTCTCAGCAGCAGCCTTCTCAGCAGCAGCCTTCTCAGCAGCAGCCTTCTCAGCAGCAGCTTTTTTCACCTCCAGATGTTCTTTAGCTTGTTCTTGAACCTCAGCTTTTATTTCTGTTTCCAATTCTTTTTTGATGTCTGCTTTGATTACTTTTTTTATGCTTCCTTTATTATTGTAATAAGTCCACTCTCCCAGTAATTTGTCATTACGACAAACTCCTTCCATTTTCTTCTGTCCATTTTCATACCAAAAAGTAAATTGACCGTCCTTTAGCCCCTTCTTGTAATTTCCTTCAATTTTTCTGTTGCCATTGGGCCACCATGCTATCCAGGTTTGGTCTCTTTTCCCTTCATTGTAGAAATAATGACGTTTCTTCTGTCCATTTTCATACCATTCCACCCTTTCCTTATCAAATTTACCGCTCACATATTGATATTCCGCATTCACCTTCCTGCTGGGGTAGTAAATAATCCATTTCCCATTTCTCCCATTTTGAGGAATTTCTAATATTGGACTGATATTGCCTCCATCACCCCTGAGGAACCGACCTTTTGCTTTTGTAATGCCGTCAGGGTAGTAATACGTCCACATTCCACTCATGAGCCCATCTTTATATCTACCTTTTAACTTTGGATTTCCATTATCATAAAAGTCTCCAACTATACCTGTGTAAGGGTTTTCTTTTCCAAGTGCATATACTAAACCGCCACGGGTATCTAAATCTTTCCATAGAACCTGTGAAAACAGAGAGGTGATAAAGACAAGTGAAGTGACAACAGATAATGTTCTTTTCATTTTAGTCTTTTAAAGACGGTTGATAAAATTTACTCGGAGAAATCAGCTTGCAGTGTTACCCAAACAGGCGGATTATTTTTTGCCTGACCTTCCCCAACCAAAATCACCGTTTTGGTCTGAAAGTTTTATTATTCCATAGCCCTTTGTCCCGGTGCCTAAATATGCTGTCTTGTTACTATAAATATTATAGGTTTCAAGAAAACCACCAGTGTCGCCAGTTCCAAGATAGAATGTTGATTGACCAGTAGCATCGAAGGTTTCAAGAAAACCACCAGTGCTGCCAGTTCCAAGATAGAATGTCTGTTTCCCTTCAGAGTTGTAGGTTTTGATATATCCACCACTCCCATCACTTAATACCGTTATCGAATTAACCGTTATATCACCCAAATTTTCATGTTGGTTCTGGGCACCCATAAACATGATCGCACTTGCTATAAGACAAGCACCTGTAATAAATCCTATTGTGTATTGTTTCATTTTGTCCTCCTAAATAGAATCAGTTAAAATTACCATAAAACCAATTAATATACAATTAGTGAACTATAAGTAATATTTTCTTCAATTTACCCAGAGGAATCAATTTGGAGGACGGCTTTTTTGTAAAAAGATAGATGTAGTTTTTTAATCACCTTCTTTTAGCTAAGATTATTCTTTGCCTGATGCATTCCACCCTATATCACCATAGCGATCAGCCAGTACTGTTATTCTATCTTGTTTTTAGTTTGAACCAAAATATCCAACCATTACTCCGTGTTTATTGAAGGTTTCAAGTATACCAGAACCACCTTCACTAGTCCCAAGAAAGGTTGTCTCCTTACCATCGTTGAAGGTTGTAAGAAAACCAAAACCACCTTCTTTAGCAGTCCCAAGAAAGGTTGTCTTTTTACCATCAGAATTGAAGGTTGTAAGAAAACCATCACCATTTTCAGCGGTCCCAAGATAGGATGTCTGTTTCCCATCAGAGTTGGAGGTTGAAAGAAAACCATCACCATTTTCAGCAGTCCCAAGATAGGATGTCTGTTTCCCATCAGAGTTGGAGATTTTTATATATCCACCAGTCCCATTATCCAAAACTGTTATTGAATTACACACTATATCACTCAAGTGTTCATATTGGCTTTTAGCACCTATTGAAACAAAGACCAAAATCGTACCTAATACTCCAATTATTATACTTTTAATGTCTATGCTTTTCATAATTATCTCCTTTATTTTCTTTAAAATAAATTCTTTTTCTTTATCTCTTCAATTTACCCAGAGGAATCAATTTGTAGTGATGGAAATGATTGCCGTGAATAAATCGGTATTACACCAGTACGCAGTAAATTACGTTATAATTGTCCTAATTTGTCATATTGTTTAACAAGTTACGGATAAAGAAAAAGCGGGAAATAAATCCCGCTCTCTCTTCGATACCGAAGTAAAAACAATCATGTGGGCCCTCAGGGATTCGAACCCCGGACCAACGGATTATGAGTCCGCTGCTCTAACCACTGAGCTAAGGGCCCTGTAACAGGTAATAAATTACGGCTTATTCTTAAAAAACCGACGATGAAATTACATAATTTAGCTTAAAATAAAGCAGAATATTGTAGGGGTGAAAATGAAAAAATGCCCAACTCTACAGCAACCCACCAACCGTTTAAGCCTATAAATAGATTCCACCGGTCAATAGGATTACAGTCGGCAAGTTTTATTTGAGAAGTGCCATCTTACGCACCCTGGTATAGTTGCCTGCCCTAATCTGGTACAAATACACCCCAGCACTTACTTGCTTACCAAAACTATCCGTTCCATCCCAGACAATAGTTTTATATCCAGGTTCTTCAGGCTCATTAACCAGGGTTGTCATTCTTCGACCCATAAGATCATATATTATTATTGACACATGTGAATATTCAGGAAGCTCGTAGCGTATAGTTGTTGTCGGGTTGAATGGATTTGGATAATTCTGTGAAACAGAATATGTTAATGGTATCTCAGGAACTTTGTTCAGGGTAAAACCGGTGATATCTCCACTCACAACAATTTCCCCATACCCTGATAACCTGTACTCTTCATCACTCGCCAGGATCCAGCCAGCATCATCCTTAATGTCATAGGCAATCACAAGCTGATCAGAGTTGTTCATTATTTCAATAACACCTGATTTCTCAGCAACTTTCATATTGTCAGCAAACCGCACATCAAATGCACCTACCGGCGGTTTCGGTGGCAGCTGATAGCTGAGTTTCTCTTCCCCTGGTATGGATACACCAAAGTAGAGGTCATTGCCATTAAAACTGAGTTTATTTGCTTTTACTGTACGGTCTGTAAATGCTGATCTTGTTTTTGCAGTTCCACCGCTTGAAATAGTGATGTCGCCATCTGCACTTGCGTTAATCCAGTATGCCTTCCCTGGTTCTATCGTCTCAGCATTGATGTATGCTCCCTGGAATCCGTAGATCGTTCCTTCCACTATGATATTTTCTGAATCATTTATCCCGCCAATGGGAATCTCATCTGAAATACCTGAAAATAGATTCCACCCCTGTGAAAGCTCTATGGTCAATTCGGTGAAAGGTTCTCCTTGAATGACCGAACTTCCATCAGCATAAAAATTCAACCAGTATCCTGTACCGGGGACCAGGACATCTTCACTAAAATATGTTCCATTAAAACTATAGAGGGAACCATTAACGGATTCAGGAAACAGATCCTGGACATTCGTACTTTCAGCAATTAATGGTAACCCTACCATGTTCCATCCTGCTGTGTGTTCCAATGTTATCCCGGGGGTCATATTTGTAAATACCAGTTTACTCAGATTGAATCCTTCGTCCAAACAATGGAGACTGAGTTCGTGTTCTCCTTCAGGTATGTACATATTAATATTAAGTGTTCCCCAGTTTTGCCAACCTCCTGTTGAAGGTACATTCACCGTTAAAATAGATTCTGAATCTAATCTTATCTGGAGTGTCCCCTGGCCTTGCCCGGCAACATGCATACTGACTTCATAGTCATCGGAATACAATGCAGATATGGTGTACTTCAGCCATTCATCATTTGTGATCCATCCTACGTTATAATCAACTTCAGGATCGTTGCACTCCTCAATATCCACACCGTCATTCCGGTAAAACCAGCCTTGATTCCATGAAACCCAGTTCTCCTGGGATGTGGTTTCATATTCCTCATCAGCATATGCAGTTTCATTACCACCAATGTCATAATCCACTGCCATGATTGTTCCCGGCAAGACATGATCAGAGAAAGGTTTATTCACGTACCCGAATTCATCATCCATCAATGAGTGAATTACACCTGGATGAAACATACAGTTATTCAATAAAAAACTGTCAGCCATTTCCATGAGACCGTTCACGGAGGTTGACATATCAGGTTCCGGACCATTACCCTCCCAATAATCAAGGATCAACTGGTAATCCTGAGGAATAACTGTCTCAAGCGGTGATGTGGTGGATCTCATCTTTTTGTATGTCCACCAGCACCACCCAATATTATTATTCTCTAAAGACTGAACAGCACTGTTGTACCAATGGTTTGAGTTTTCTCCAGATTCGCCCATCCAGAGAGGGACATTATACTGGTTCCTCATATTGAGATGGGACGCAATCTGATCCTGGTCGGATTCACTCCAGTACCAGTGAAAGCTATACACCATATTGTTATCAAAAGGAGGAACCAACTGGTAAAAATCACTTCCATACCAGTTCCCTTCGATAAAAATAATATGGTTCACATCATGTATTCTAACCGCATCTGTAATGTCTTCGTACACTTGCCTGATGACGCTGTTATCGCTGTAGGCGGGTTCATTCAGGAGGTCATATCCACCGATCCATCTTTCTGTTGAATATCGTTGGGCTATGGTTCCCCAGATATCTGCGGTCCACTCTTTATAAGTGTCATTTACCCAGAGCAGAGCCTCCCCATTACTGTCACTGATGTTATTCGGGTTTTGCCCTCCAGGAGCACAATGCATATCCAGGATAAGATACATTTCATTGTTGCTGCACCAATCCAAAAGCTGGTCTATGATCTGAAACCCATCTTCATTATAGGTGCCCTGACTTTCTGAAAGCAGTTTATAATGGAAGGGTAGGCGCACAGAGTTGAATCCCCATTCTGCCAGCTGTGAGATATCTTCCTCTGTAACAAATTTATTTGTGTAGGCTTCATAAAAATTATCAGCATTCTCAATCCCCACAAGATCTACGATCATATTCCTGATCTCAGAAGGAGATCCAAACCCAGGTATTTTCAGCATGTAACCTTCCGGTACCAGCCATCCGCCAAGACCCATGCCTTTCAAAATAAAGTTTCCCTGGTCTGGGTCCAAAATGGAAGCACCGTACGCCATTAAATAATCAGAATTGGCACATGGACCGCATGATCCAAAGCAGACTGGATTCAATATAATATCATTTTCCCCAACATCTAGGCCCCTGTCCGCATAATCAGGGTGATCATTCACGTCACATTCTGGAGGAACAATCTCCCTGTTTTCCCATCCCTCACCATTGAAGTACTGATAGAGATGATACCCTTGAGGGACACTGACAGTTGCCGAATAAATATTGTCTTCATCTTCATCAGTCATTTCTATAAATGACTCCGAATCCCAGTCCACAAAACTGCCGTTAAGGAATACTCCATCATTGATTGTTTCGTTTGACATATCAACCTGAAAGGTAACGTTAACCCTCTGTTGATATACTCTTACATGATCTACCTCTAAACGCACCGGGAAAATGCTGTTATCGATGCCCTGCTGACCACCCCAGGTGCCCCCTATCGCAATGTTTAACAGCAGATGAAAACGCTGGTCAAAGGGCCAGGTTGCATAGTTCCCTGCCTGGTCATTGGCATAAGTAAAATAATGCACATCATCCACGTACCACTTGAGATAATCTTCATCCCACTCCAGAGCATAGTTGTGAAAACTTGTAAGAGCATCATTTACATACATTGTTCCCTCCGGAGGCGGTGACCCGTTCCACCAGTTATAGACCTCTGTATGAGCGGTTCCGTGGATCACGTTGGGATCAAAACCAACATGTTCCATAATATCGATCTCACCACTGTAAGGCCATCCTCCATATACCCAATCGGTTGGAAGCATCCATATCGCAGGCCATGTTCCCACACCACCCGGTAGTTTTGCTCTTACTTCTATCCGTCCATATGTCCAATCACCCTGGTCCCTTGTAACCATACGGGCGGAAGTATAATTTGCCCCGCCATAATTCTGGAGAAGTGCCTGTATGACTAAGTTTCCATCCTCTATAAAAGAATTATTAGAATTGCTGGTGTAATATTGAGCTTCTCCATTACCCCAGCCCCAGTCACCGGTACCTATATCATAACCCCACTTACTTTCATCAATTTCCGGTCCATTGAATTCATCCGACCATACCAAAACCCATCCTTCTTCATATCCACCACCCTCTGAATTTTCACAGGTACCGTACATAACAGGCTCCAGTGTAGTATTTTCATCGGGGACAGTGATAAACCTGTTGGTGTACCCATAATTTGTATTCGTACAGGGACTTCCTTCCGGCAATGATTCCAGATTCCATTCGCAGTTGCCGAATTTGTATTCGTGATATTCACCTGAATTCAGATTAAGAGTGGTTGCCCAGACAGCTCCATCAACCTGGGTAAGGGGTTGAAACCAGGCCCAGTTACTAAAAAAACTACCGCTGATAGTGGGAGGGCAATCCGGGTTCACAGATTCATTTGTCATATCCACCTGGAAAGTGACGTTCACACCGGACACCAGAACAGGATACAATAAAATTAAAAATAATGATTTCTTAGTTAAATTGATTTTACTCATAGGTTTTGGCCAGTTACCCCAAAATTCATATTATGTTGAATATATCACATATGATTTTGGATTTAAAAGAATAAAATAAAAACCAAAGTATTATCCAGCCACATAATTAGACGGATAAATCAATACTTTATTCCCTTATATTTTATGTTTCTTTTCTGCCGAAAAAAGTGGGAGGCAATACAATAAACGATAAACTGAGTAGAGTTATAAAATTTGAGCATTGCCTCCCAAGGTCGATAATTTTTACTTGATCAGTATCATCTTCTTCACTGTTCGAAAGTTCCCGGCTTCAACTGTGAATATGTATACTCCGCTTGAAACAGGATCACCATGCATATTTGTACTGTTCCATGTGGTGTGATGATATCCGGCAGGACGTAATTCATGTACAAGATCCGTTATCTTTTGCCCCATTATATTATAAACACTAATGGTAACAAAATTCTCTGCCGGGATTTCGTATCTGATTGACGTTTTTGGATTGAATGGATTTGGATAATTCTGTGAGACAGAGTATGTCAATGGAACTCCCTGAACTTTGTTTAAGGTAAACCCGGTTGCATCTCCACTCACAGCAATTTCTCCTGAACCATTCAGTTCGTATTCCTTCCCTTCATCAGATGTCAGTACCCACTTCATGTGTTCTCCCGCATCAATATTGATGGTGTAAGAGATGGAAAGCTTATCAATATTATTCATTATTTCAATAGCGCCTGAATTTTCAGCAACTTTCATATCATCAGCAAACCGCACATCAAACGCACCTGCAGGTGGTTTAGGCGGAAGCTGATAGCTGAGCATCTCTTCCTCTGGTATGGATACACCAAAGTAGAGGTCATTGCCATTAAAACTGAGTTTATTTGCTTTTACTGTACGGTCTGTAAATGCTGATCTTGTTTTCGCAGCACCGCCGCTTGAAATGGTGATGTCGCCATCTGCATTTGCGTTAATCCAGTATCCCTGCCCCGGTACAAGAGTTGATGAATTCTGATAGGTTGCGCTAAAACCATAGAGGGTACCCGGCACAATAATGCTTTCCGGATCATCAACTGCACTGATTTCGACCGGAAGGGTAACACCGGAAATCATATTCCAGCCCTGGGTCAGTTCAAGGGTTAAAGAGTTGATAGATTCTCCTGATAATACATCTGATCCGTCATCAGAAAATACCAACCAATATCCTGCTCCCGGTGTCAGTTCAGACGCCGGGGTATACATACCGGAAAAACCATAGAGTGTGCCTGTTACGGACGTAGGAAAGAGATATCCATAGGCACTGTTCTCAACTGTCAAGGGCAATCCTATCATATTCCAGCCTTCATTGTGATTTACAGTAACACTGCCAGTTTCACATCCCTCACAAGTAAATTCCGCATCATCAAATCCATAGTTGGCATCGCCGCCACCATCCCATCGGGTTGCAACAAGTACCACAGTCATTTTAACTGTATTTTCCGGCAGGGGGTATGTAGCTGAAAACAAGTTCCACTCATCGGTCACTCCCTGCTGGATGGTTTCAACACCGCCAGGTATTAGTGAAGCATTGAACTCATCGTAAAACTCTAACTTCAAGGCTGCAAAGTCTCCACCTGCTCCACCAGGAGTAACATCCTTAATATAAGAGCTGAAAGTCCAGGTTTCACCTACATTAACAGGAATATTCTCCTGATAGCCAACGGCCCATCCAGATCCTCCAACATTGAGAATTAAGTACTGATCGCCCGTATGTGCATCTCCACTACCGATAGAAGCTGGTGAAGAGGAACCTCCATTAGAGACAGACCATCCATCCAGGGAATCTTCAAAACTAGGATTGATTAAGCCAGCAAAGTCGTCCGTGCATGCAAGATCATTTGCACAGTTGGAGTCGTCACAATCTATATATCCGTCTCCATCATTATCGATCCCGTCACTGCAGTCTGTTTCAACATTTGAACAAAAACCGTCTCCGCAAAAGGCAAAACACGCATTGATAATCATACTCTGCAGCCCTGTCTCAAGATGCCTGTCATTATAGGGTGGAACTGCACAGTCCTGTCCTGATATATCCTCCTTACAGCCCCAGTCTCCACAGATACCATTGGTAAATGTATAATCCGTAGCAAACATTGTATCAAGTTGTACGGTGATGGTCCAGATGTCGTCCCCATCTTCATCGCTCATGGGATTATCTCCTGGATTGCCGAATGTACCGCCACCAGCAAGGTAAGCCCCCTGCTCTGAGGTAGGAACACTGCTCATGTCCAGGTTAAATGTAACACTTACGCCCTCCGTCGGCACATAATCAGAGATACCTAAACTCAGGTTATCAAACATAACATCAGACAGAACACCAGCACCTGTCTTGATCAAAAGATAATAGATCCCGGTCGCTGGAGCCTGGAACACACCGGGAGGTGCGCCAATCATGGATGGGTTTCCACCGCATGCGTTAGCGAAATCCGTATCCCAGTCCCATGGAGCAGTTGCTCCGCAGTCCCAGAAATGCTGTTTTACGATGACATCAGCGCTACCGACATCCACACCCTGTTCGGGTTCATAATCAAGAATGGAAATTTCCAACCAATTTTGATCGCAGCCAACCCCCTTGAACAGTCCTGAAAGTTCATATACATTGTTCTCTTCCAGACTTACTGCCTGATACACACCGCCATTTCCCCATCCTGAGGCTACTATTCTGAGTGCTTCACCGCTTCCGCCACCTGGACCATCATCTGTGTAAGAAAGGTCGATCTCAACTGATTCGCCAACGATCCAGGAAGTCCAGACAGAATCGTCGCCGTCGAAGTCACCATTAACCAAAGATCCACCACCCCCGCATGTCTGGCAGCTTGCCCAGCACACGGGGCTTAAGGTAGCATCGGATGCACCCACTGTAACGCTCCTGTTAATGAATTGGCATTCACCATTCTCGCCGGTACAATTGTCTAGGACAAGGCAGGAAGGCGCATTGTCCTCTGTATAGCTCCAATCCGGGAACTCTGTTGTGGACCATTCATATCCTGCAAATTTGTATTGGTAGGTACCGGCAGCTAATTCAACCGTGGCAGTATAAATACTGTCTCCATCATCATCATTCATTATAATTCCGGGCCACCAGCCGGCGAACTCTCCCTGGAGTACAACAGTGTGCCCTTCAAGGATCTCAGGATTGTGAGACATATCTACCTGAAATGTTACTTGTACAGGGGCCGGAGGCTCATCCTCACTTATAACAGTCACGTTAGTTAATGTAACTGGAGCATCTGGAGTTGTCACATATAATAGGAATGAACTAAATGTATTCTCACCTTGCGCAGGAATGTCTACTGAGTAAGATGCTCCTGCTGTTCCACTAACGGTTACAGATGCTGTGTTATAGCTTGGCTCTACGTCTGGATATGGGTTATACTCAAATCTGAAATACACATCCACGTCCGTTCCAGCGGTTGCACCTGTAAAGGTGATTTCACCGCCATTCGGGAAGCTGAATGGATAGAGAGTTGTATCTTCGTTGGCAAAGCCTGCCCATGATTCAGCTCCTGTTGGGAATGTATACGTGTTTCCATCAACAATTGTACCACCAAATGCACCTGAAAATACGATTCCTGTATCGCCGTCAGGATCACTACACCCGCTCCATGGATGAGGGTTTAAAACGAGATCTGAGTCTATGAGTTCAAATCCACGGTTGTGAAACTCTGTGTTATAGGCACACTCGTCCGGAACATCCTCAATACCGTTATCCCATCCACCACAAGTGTATTTGTATTCCCACACTCCCGGAGTTAGACCAGTAAATAATCCGATAAAAGTTCCATCTCCATCATCATCTGTCAATTCAGCTCCCCATCCTGACCAACCATCCATTGAACCTGTGACCCAGGGATTACCTTCGCAAGGGCTGTCCGTGAGTTGAAATGTTACGTCATAGGTAATGACGGGTTCAAGTTCATCACATGTACCATCACCGCAAACGGCAAAACAAGCATTCACTGTTACATCCTCTGTTCCCAGATCAATGTGCCGATCACTATACGGTGGAACTGCACAATCCTGACCGGCAATATTCTCCTTACAGCTCCAGTCGCCGCAGTTACCGTTCAAAAATGTATAATCTGTACTTAAATTGGCAGGAAGTGTAACCGTAATTGTCCACACATCATCTCCATCAGCATCGCTCATGGGATTATCACCGGGTACTCCAAAGGTTCCGCCGCCAGCCAAAAAGGCACCATCCGGGGAAGTCTCAACATCACTCATATCAAGATTAAAAGTAACATTGATAGTCTCATCAACACAGTTCTCACAACTTCCAAAACACACAGGATCAAGAGTCATATCCTCTTCGCCTGTATCCAAAAAACGATCTGTATACTCACCTTCACCACATTCACCAGGCACATTCTCCCAGTTGCCCTCCCAGTTCCAGGACTCACCTGTGGCAAACTTATAGGTATAGTGCATATTAGCATCAAGCTCTAAGGTTACATCATAGACAAGGTTGCCATCATCATCACTCATCTGGAAACCCATGGAAGGGGTATCAGGCAAATCTGAACCGATATTTCCTCCGCGGAGATAGACTCCCTGGCTGGCATCAGTGTATTGCATATTCACCTGGAAAGTGACTAGTGGGGAAGTTTCCCCATTGTTTCCATCATGTGGATGGAATGTGATGTTGTCAAAATAGCAAATATTATCCTGCGTTCTTCCTGCCAGATCAAAATCGGGGAAGATCACTAATTGATCATATCCATCTGTAACTTGAGCAGCGAAGTCAAATGTAAGTTCTTCCCATTCATTTACTACTGTATTTGCAACTTTAATTTCCCCCAGAGACCAGCCGTCAGGTTTCACTAATTTGATACCAACATCGCTGATTACTGGTTTGTAGACCATAATCTTAATGGTACTGTTTGTTTCGTTCAGATTGAACGTTCCAATATCGGCACCGTGCAGGGTTTCGCATCCAGCCCAGGGCTGACCCGCAACCAAGGCAGTAAACTTAGCAGCGGTTGCTGATGTGTTTGGTGCAGAAGCATCGGGATTTGCTAAGATCTCAACTGCTGGATTTGTATTATTTTCAAATACTGTCCAGGTCCAGTTAGCTCCAAAACCACCTGCTTCAAAATCAATTGGTGCATTTTGTGCAAACACAACGGTCATCATTGTAAATACTAATGTAAATTTCTTCATTGAACTTTTCATATTAGTCCTCCTAATATTGTTTCTCCTTAAATATACTCAGTTATAGGAAGCTATGATGTGATTGTCATCACAGGTTCTACGTTTCCAACTATGCATAGCTTGAGGTTATATTTAAAGTGTTTATTTTGAATATTATTTAATTTCTAACAAGAGAATATAATAAAATTACAATATAATTAAAAGAAATTTTAAATATAATGCAAATTATTTTCATTATTAACTTCTCTAACATAAATTCATGTTAATATTTTTATATGAAGTTTAAAATACTGTCAACTTTTATCAGTGTTGTTTTATACCTGTCCTTTTTCGGGTGTGAAGAGAATGAACCGTTGCCTGATCAAGTTCCGCCGGAACTTTCCTTAGTTGATTTTACAGACAGCACCATTCTATCAGTTGAGGGCATTGTCACAATCACTGCTGAAGCAAATGATAATACTGGAATCAGTAAAATTGAATTTTATATCGATAACAGTCTAATGTTTACAGATACCAGTGTACCCTATGAATATGAGTGGGATACTACTGAAGAATCAAATTGTTCTCTGCGCAGAATCAAGGTCATAGCATATGATAATAGATTGAATTCCACTGAAATTGAACATTATGTTTTTATCGATAATTTGAATCTGTCAGAAATAAATGTAAGCTGTTGGTATACCAGTGGTATAAACGAACCTAAGCTTGAAAGGAAAAGTGATAAATATTTTGGGACATCATCATGTAGTAGTCCCTCTGCATTAGAAGTTAATATTTCCACGAATGAAACATATCAGGAGATCGATGGCTTTGGAGCTGCCCTCACAAACTCGTCTGCCTGGCTCATTGATAATTCTACCAGGAGAGATGAAATTATAGATGAATTATTTTCACCTGATAGTGGAATTGGAATTAGCTACATCAGATTGGCAATGGGTTCCTCAGATTTTGTTCAGGGTGAGCATTACTCCTATGCAGAAACACCGAACGATATGGATCTTTCTGAGTTTTCAATTGAAAGGGACAGGGAGCACATCATTCCCGTTCTTCAAGATATACTCGCCATAAATCCTGACATAAAGATAATGGGCTCTCCCTGGAGTCCCCCTGGCTGGATGAAAACAAGCGGCCAGTTTGTTTGTGGAAGTCATTGGGATAGTCGATTAAAGACAGAAATGTATTCTGTCTATGCTGACTATTTTATAAGGTTTATACAAGAATATACTATTGAAGGGATTCAGATTCATGCAATCACAATTCAAAATGAACCTTTATACTGCCCTTGGGACTACCCCGGTCTCTATATGCCCGGAGATGAACAAAGGGATTTTATTAAAGTTTTAGGACCGAAATTTGCTGAAAATGGGATAGACACTGAAATTGTTATTTTTGATCATAATTGGGATGACTCTGAACAAACAGGTGCCTTTGATTATGCAGAAGTGATCTATGATGACCCTGTTGCACTATCGTACATAGCAGGGACTGGATTTCATGGCTATGGAAACGGTGAGGCCAGTATGCAGGAATTGGTTTATAATTTAGATCCCACCAAAGCTATATATTTTACGGAGAGGACAAACTTCACGGGATGGACTGATTGGGATGGCGTATTAGGTCACATTGCAAAATATTACTTTATAGATGTTCTGAGATATTGGTCAAAAAATGTCCTACTCTGGAACTTGGCACTTGATATGGATAATGGCCCTTATAACGGGGGATGTCCGAACTGTACAGGCGTGGTCACTATAGAGGATGATTATTTTGAAAAAGAAATCGATTATTATATTATCGGGCACTTCAGCAAGTTTGTTCAGCAGGGCGCCAACCGTATATACTCAAATACCTTTGAAGGAGAGCTTGAAACAGTCGCCTTTCAAAATCCGGATGGTTCTCTTGTGGTGGTTACATTAAATCCCGGTTGGAACACCGTTAGTTACAAAATAAACTGGAATGATATGTATTTCAATCATTCGCTATCCCCACAATCCATGGCAACATTTGTCTGGGAACCGTAGGAGACAGTACAGCTATTTAATTCACGCTTTCATAAACCCGAACAAAATCCACCTTCATCTCCTGTGGGAAACTCGAGTTATCAATAGGACATATTCCTCCCCACGATCCACCAATAGCAAGATTTAATATTATATGAAATTCCTGATCAAATGGCCACATTCCTGACCCTTCCCCAATATTTGTGAACGTCCAGTAATGGTTATTATTTATAAAAAAATCTATTTTGGATGCGGACCATTCAATACTGTAAATATTAAAATTGTCTGATACCCCAGGTACATAATGTTCCTGTCCGTTTCCTCCAGCAGACTGGTTCGGACAGCCATCATCCCAATTGCAGTCTTCTGTGTGGACAGAACCCTTTACCCAGTTTAGGTTACAGCCTACATGTTCCATAATATCTATCTCTCCACTTGCGGGCCACCAATTTTCGTCCTCCCAGTAAGCTGGATATGTTGGAAGCATCCAGATCGCCGGCCAGGTTCCATCTCCGGAGGGGAGTTTTGCCTTAATATCTATTTTACCATATAAAAAGTCCCCCTTACCGGCTGAATTCATCCGTGCAGAAGTATAGTTTGCCCCATCATAGTTTTCATGTAATGCTCTTATTACAAGGCAGCTGTCTTCGATATAGGAATTGATCGAGCTGTTCGTGTATGCCTGCAGTTCTTTGTTTACCATTCCCGGACCCCACTCTTCATGGTTCCACTTTGATTGATCTATGTTGCTAAGGTTGAACTCATCATTCCACACAAGCTCCCATTGTGTCGTATCAGCAAAGCCATCATACACACAGTTGGCATCAATCGTAGCATCCGGGTTATAATTAATTGCAGCCGTATTCATACACCCGGAGCAGGAAGAATTCCAGGATGGCCCATCCGGTATTTTACATTTTTCACAATCATCGAATTCATAGGAACCCCCGCAGACGCCAGTACAATCTACAACATCATCGACACAGCAATTGCCAACGATGTCGGTATCATACTCACAACTACCATCATCTTCATTTGCGTCACTGTTATAATTACATGCATCAGTATCAGTACATCCTTCAACTAGTGCTCCATTACTGTCTTCACTGCAACTAAAAAATAATAGGACTGAAAGTGTGATTAATAGTTGGAGAGTTTTTTTTTCAATTATCATTATTGCTCTGTAGATAGTGAAATTTCCTTTCCGTAATCGATACTGTGATCCTGTGTCAAAATTGGGAAAGAAGGCACAGGATGACTGTAGGGGGCAGACGGTTTAAGCGCGACCATATCTATATGGGATAAATTTATTTTATTGAACTGTCGAAAATTTATTGTGATCTGCCTTGAATATTTTTCCTGAAGCATCCCGATATAATCACCCATCACGTTTAAATGATCTTCATTGTTTTGGACGCTTAATTCTTTTTTTTCAAGGATCTGCTCCTTTTTCAGAGAGGCATATAAATGATCTTCCCAGAGATATTCCTCCAGCAATACGGAATGATGCTTATCATATCCCATCTTATAGGCTTCTGCAGTTAAGTAATGATCTCTCATGAGGTCAGCAAGTGCAAACTTTAACTGTTCCGGGAATTCATTTTTCTTGATCCTTTTTTTCCTGAAAACCAGAGGATGAGAATCAATTAATTCCTGGATCTCTCCGATTGACCATGTCCTCTCATCAAAATACATGAAAGGCGTTTTCTCATCATAGGATTCCATTTCAGCAAAATCCGGTTTTTCGACAATTTCTTCATCAATGTTCCAGATAGCTTCTATCAATTTATTATCATTTACAGATCCCAGGTAGTAGTTTGAAGCCACTTCCATCAACCTTGAAAATGCCGGTTCGATCAGGTCCATTTTTTTCCCTGCCATGAGTCCGGCAGTATACTCATTATATTTACGGACTGCTTCCAATCGATTTAATTTTTCATTGATATCCTGACGAATAACTTTTTGGGATGAAGCTGTGATCGCTGGAGTTTTGGTCCAGCCTTTAACCTTTATCCACAGGTAGGATCCGTCATTTGCTTTAAAAGGCGACAATACTTCATTTTTTTCTAACTTTTCAGAGAAAATATTTTCAATAATAAAGGGATCTTCCTCAGAAAAAAAATCAATACTGCGTTCAGGAATAGAATCCAGTCCAAAGGCTGCATCAAAGATCTCTTCATAACTGAATCCCTGCTCCATGAAATGGTATATTTCATCTGCAACCCCTGAGTCTGGCAATCTACAGAACTGAACCTTGTATTTTCTGTCTGCCGTGGATGAAAATTGGTCAAGGGTTTCAGGAGAGATTTGGACATCTTTGTAGCCTTTTTCATAAGACAATAGTTCCCTCATCGCCTGTTCTTTTCTTCCTTTCAGGTATTTCATTAAATGAGGTGACAGTGAAATATCCATTGCCTCAAGAGAAAGGAGCTTTTCCCCTATGAGTGAATTAAGAATTATTTTTTTATGAATAATATTGTCACCTCTGCAATAGGCGGGTCGGACTGTATATTCCGATCTCTTGATAAATTCTTCTACCGTGATGATTTTATCACCAATTTTTGCAATGATGTTGTCTTCTGGTATTTCTATTGGTGAACGGGAAATATCATTGACTTCTTTACTGCAGGCGTATAATAAAAGAAGTGTAAAAAATATGATCCTGGCGGGATATTTAGTCATTTCAATGACCGATTTTATTCAGAAAAAAACTAATGTTATACTAAAAGATATATCCCATAGTATATTGGTGCATATTACCCAGCATTCCCATTGCCTTAAATACATAATCGATTTTCACGGTCTGATTTCTGCCCAGCTTTATTTTTAATCCGCCTCCGTATGTTAAACCGTACTGTGCATTTTCCACCGTTATTGTTTCATTCTCACCTGAATCAAAGTTCAGTTCTTCAAAGCTGATTTTGTTTGTTCCTTTTAAGCCTGTTCTTAAAAACAGGCTTGTTCCGCCTGGGATGCGATATTCATACTGACCCCCTAAATTGATAGATTCACTGTTATTGTTCGGATGTAGTGCATCAACAGATAAGGTAAGGACCTGAGACGAAGAATAAAGAGGCTGTATTGATATACCGATCCTGAACAATAAAGGCAGTTCCCATCCGTCTGTCTTAAATTGCCCGGGGACATTTGCGAAATTCCCGTAATCATCTGTAATATCGATAGGATTCAGAAGATCCATCCCATCATATTTCATGCGTGTTCCGTAATTTGATATACTCATTCCTATCTTTAAGCCGTTATGGCGGTGCCCGGTGACAGAGAAAAATTCTGTGTCGACTATCACACCTAAGTCTAATGCAAATGCACTTGCGCTGGTGTGCCAGATACTTGAAGAAATATATTTGGCAGTAGCACCAAATGAAAACCAGTTCACGATCCTTCGGCCGTAAGAAATACCCAAAGCATATTCATTCGCAGTGTATAGTTCACCGGTACCATCAGGCTGATCGACCGTGGTCACTTCTTCATCTCCATAATCAAGATAATTTATGCTGAATGCCAAGGTGCCTATTCGGGGTAGTTCGAAACCAACCCCTGCAAACACGTTATCGATGCCTACAATCCATGGCTGGTACAGGAACAATGTTTCCCTGTTCCTGATTGCGGATAAACCGGCAGGGTTCCAGTACACAGCGCTCATATCACTGGCAAGGCTCACATAGGCACCGCCCATGGATGACCCGGCACTCCCTATATCTATTTCAAGGAAATTGGCAGCTGTTGTACCGTTTCTGTTCACCGGAAATACCATATTCACAGCAATTAGCAGAATGAAACATAGATGTGAAATGACTCTTTTCATGATCATTAGATTATTTAATGACAGCGAATTTTCCCATCTTTTCCTGCCCTTCGAGACCGGGGATATCTGACTTAACATGATAAATGTACATTCCTGCGGCGATCTCAAGTCCTTCATTGGTTTGAAGATCCCACTCTACCTGACCATTATCAATAGAATTATTCACTTGTATGCGGTCAACCAACACACCGCTGACAGTGAAGATATGTATGGTACATCGCATGGGAAGATGAGTGAATATCAGTTTTCTTCTTTGGTTATATTTTGTATTAAAAATTGCCTCCTCCATTTTATTCGTTCCTACATATGGATTGGGGACTACTTTTATATTTTCCATAACGTCATTGTGGGAAGATGAGTTGACTGTATCCGGAGCATGGGTTGTAAACCGGATTGTGTCCGTACTCCAGAAAGGCCTTTCAAAGGATATAAGCAGTTCATCACCTGGCAATGGATAGTTCTCCACACCATCTGACGGATCTTCCATGAAAATGATCGAGAAGTTTGTATGGACCCATTTGAGAGTGTCTTGTCCAAGACCTGTTGTGTCAGTTTGTACCTCACCCACCAGTATTTTGTCTCCTGCCCTGTCATATATTCCGTCCTGGTCAATATCCTTCACCGCCATATCAAGGGTATCTCCGGAAAACACATTCAAAACAAAAAAATCAAAATTCCCTCCAATCACTTCAGTTGGATTCATTTGTTCATCAACGATTGTAACAGATGTGTCGATTGTCAGGTTTGTTACAGTGGTGGTTGTATCTCCTGTCCAGTTAATGGAATAATTCCAGGGCTCAAGCTTGGATAATTGTTTATTAAAAGATAAGTCTATATTTGCCCGGCCCTGTTCCCCCTCATTGATCCATTCTCCTTCTTCATCCACCACTCTTGCCGTGTCAACATTTCCATTTATTCGAATGTTCACACCTTCAAAAACATCTGTCGTGATTTCCTTTTCAGGGTTTAACGTCCAGTAATCATATGACGACCCTATGGTTTTATAAATCAGGTTTTCTCCGGGAAAATCATTCACCCACCCTTCCAATGGTTTTTCATCATAGACAAGGCTGGTGTATTGTTTCTCCCATGAACACATGGGTGTAGCATCACAATTCTGTTCATTATCAAATTCTTCACAGTCACTATTATTTGTACAGCTGGATTGCACTAAATAATTATTTTTCAGATTCTCATCTATCGCGATTGTGTCGATTGAAAAACTTCCATCTTCAAATAAATCCATTGAGAACTGGACATCTTCCAATGTTTCCGAAATTACGCCGTTGCACTCCGGGTTATCATAGAGTTCAACTCTATTTGCAGTCCAGGATCCGACAAGTTCTGAAATAAAATTAGATGATACTACCGCACAGGAAACCGTATTGACCAGTGATATAGTAATTACTATTCCTACAGGACCAGCGCTTTGAACTGTTCCATAATAGGTTAGACTGTCTGGTGTACCGCTGAAAAAATGAAACAATATGTCAATGCTTCCTGGAGCATATTCATATTCACCTTGGTTATATCCAATCTCACTCCAGATACAACCATCCACACACTGATCTTCGCTGGCAAACTCAGAGCATGTCTCAGATACACAACCCAGGTCTATGGGAGGATTTAATACTTTATATACAGACAATCCATCTGCAGTTATATAATTTAAACTATCTGTATCATTACTGAATGTAATAAAGTACTCCTGGTCATCAATGACAGCACCTGGCGCGAATATTTCTACAGACACATTTCCTGTACCTAATATATTTCCTTCCTGATCAATGCTGCGGTCAACATATCCTGCAGAAGGAGCTGCCGGCGTAACCTCCGCCACATTAGGCCCGGTACCAATCACATTTTCGTTCTCATCCAGCTCAATTATGGCATTATTCTCAGATGGAGGGATTCCTGATTCAATCTGGGAATTTGGAGCTAGGCCGTAATCATAGGCAACAACAGCATAATAATAGGTTACTCCGTTTTGTACATCAGTATCAATATACTCGTGTTTTATTCCCGTATCATCCCCTAAATAATAGGATGTACCAAAAACAGGCGCCCAGTCAGAAAATCCTGTAATCCCATCAATCTTATCACATTGAAACAGGGGCTCATAGAACATTGGATTCCCAAACCCGTCTGTGATGACCTGGGCATCTTTCAGGTATTTATCTGTGGACCGATAAATTTTATACCCTTCAAAATCATACTGAACTGAATCGGGAAGAAAAGGGTCCCGGCTGAATTCAGAAATGTTATTCCAGGTAAGTATTACTTTATTGTCGCCTGCCTCTGCAGTAAGAGTTGGTGCAAGAGGGGGTTGGGCGAATCGGTAATCACTTTCGTAGATCAATTGAACCGTTTTCTTCAATTCAAATAACGCAGTTGCTTCTTGGGACTGTCCTCCAGGCTGACCTGTAAGGTTATCAAATGAATGAAGCTCTGCCATGGAAATATGCTCGAACTGATTTTTAGACAATTGAAACTTACCAGATGCAAATAGTTCTACCAAATTGGAAGATGATGCATTGTACTGCATCAAAAGAGTATCCTGCATCATGTTCCACATAACATCATCATTTTTAAACCACTTGGTTGTATTACTTGGTGTGTGGGAGTCAATTCGAAATAGTTGAAAAGTTGTTAGCCCAAGCATATCAGATTCAGAAACATCTGTGGTTGCAAAATTGGGTTCACTGTTTTTCAGCCCATCAGTGCTTGGCCTTCCATCGCACTCCGTACCGTCTGCATCAGGGCCATTATAATTCGCATCATTTGGACCAACACCATCTAATCCAACGTCATCATTCACCTGAATGCAATTACCCTGTTCATCAAAAACAGGAAATTTCCAATCCTGGTCTTCATCACCCTCATAATGTTCTTTTAGATCACTTTCTTCATAGTCATAAAACTCTAGAAATCTTGTAATATCGTTTATTCCATCAGAAGGTCCAATCAATTGTCCGGCCTCATTTGTTCTTTCTTCATTCAAGAGGCCGTCGTTATCATTGTCAGTATCATCGTAGGCAATGCCAGGACTTTCCAAGAATGCAAATCCCATAATGCCGGGCGTGCTGCCGGCAAAACCTACACCGTCCTCATCCCATGAATAGGACAGGTCAAGATCCGTTTCAAAGTATCCGTATTCATCATCAGCATTTTCTCCCCCAATAGCATTGTCCACCCAGTATCCAAAGGCAACTTCAGTGATATCGTGTTCAGATACATTAAAGATATTGTATTCCCAGAACAGGGCATCTCGTACCAATGGATTATTCCACTGGAATGCTCTTGTGGCCACCCGCAGTCCAAGTCCACCCCAGGACAGTCCTGGCTGTACTGATGCCGACTCCTGAATAAACTTATCTGGTCGGGGATAATATTCAAAGGATTCCGTTGGAATACAGGATGAATCGCAGTATACATTGCAACTGTCAATATTTGTATATGGACCTAAACAGGATTCCGGAACAGTATTTCCTGAGTAGATCCATTTATTTTGTAAATACTCCTGGTCCTGAGCATCATTGGCTACAAAATACGTTTCAAGATCTGCATATTTTACTCCCCTGCCAAATCGTCCGTCCCATTCACCAGCCCATTGTTTATTCGATCCTGTATAAGGCCACCCTTCCAAGGGCCAACTGTTCGGATCATCACTCATGGCAGGATAATTTTGTGATGGATTAAAATAACCTTCCACCGGCTGGAGGGTCCAGTTAACTGTTCCTGCATCATTTTTATCAACTTCTTCCCGATATTCAGTTTGCAGGAAGTACGCTTCGTGCAAAGTTTCCGGGAAATTATTAATCACTGATGTATCAACTATGACATGGGTATCCAGGGTGGTGGAGTCCTGGTCATTCTGAATGTAAACTTTAGCCCCGATCAACAAGCCTATGCCATCAACCATCCTGGTACCGGTTGGGTCGTTGGGCCAGATCGATACATCACTCAGTCCACCAGGTTCCCAGTTGGATAACTGAGTTGTATTCTTGAAATAAAGCAAAATACGGTTGCCATCCATGCGGGCATCACGGATATTTGAGGGGTCTCCAGCAGGATCATCCGGACCTTCATAGATCACCTGAGCTGTAACAGTCTGAAAGATATAAAATAGGAGGGATGGGAATATTTTTTTGATCATTTGAGGGTTATAGATTGAATTCCAATCCAATTTTAATGGTCCTTGGTGTTGAAAAAGCACTGGGGTTCTGGTAAGAATCTTCAATAGTGGTGAAGTTGCTTCTGAAGTTCCTTCTGTCAGAATCTGTAATAAGGGCAGTGTAGGCTCTTCCGGTCTGTGAGTTGACACCGTATTCATTAAGGCGGTCAAAAATATTATAGATCAGGAAGGTCAGCTTACAGGAAAATTGATTAAAAATCTTTATGTTGTAATACCCGTTCATATCGACGGTATAGTTTGATGGTTTATAATCGTTATTAGGCAGCAGATTGATTGCAGCCAGAGGATTTACAGAGGATGGAGAGAAGGTGTAGGGAGTCCCGGAATTAAAATATCCAGTAAGGGAAACCCCGTAAGAACTTGTATTATATCCAAATGTTGTATTAAAGGTATGTCGCTGGTCCCAGCTCATAGGGATGAGTTTACTTACCGGGTCCTGGTTGTTTCCTTCCCGGCTGTATGACTGAGCTGGATTGTCAGCGTTTCCCTTTGTATATTGTAGTGTATAGTTCGTGAAAATGGATATGGGTCCACTCCTGAGCTCATATTTCAGTTCCATTCCTCTCACATTTCCATAATCCTTATTGGTGTAATAACCATACTTAATAGTGTTGTATGTGGTGATGACTTTTGTGCTTAGAAGTTCATAAATGTCTCTATAGTACACGTTTACTTCCAAACTCATCAAACGGTTCAGTTTCTGCCAGAGACCAACCTCATAGGTGATGGTTTTTTCTGCATTAAGCTGGGGATTACCCATAATAGCAGACTGGAAGCTCTGGGTTGCTATTAATCGGTCATAATTGCTGAGCATGGCATAGAGGGGCGGCATCTGGAAAAAATGACCATAACTGAAATGAAGGATAGCTTCATCACCAACCTGGTATGCCAGACCAAATCGTGGACTCCACTGAAATTTTGGGTCTGCCATAGCATAATAGACAGTGTCTGGGTGGTTTATATCATCTGCCGGATTTTGATAGTCAGAAGGGTAATTTCGCTTGGGATCAAAATAATCGTACCGTAACCCAAGATTGATGACCATGTCATCAAATTCCATCTTGTCTTGAAAATATCCAGACAACTCCAGGGGTTTGGCTGTATATTCTTCCGCATAAGGACTTCTGCAGTCCACATCTTCGCTAGCACATTTGTCTTTTGAAAAGATATAAGGGGTGTAAATATCATCAGCATCAGTGCTGTCCCGTATGGTATAGTCCATATTTTCAATTTCATGATTGAGGAAATCAATTCCGGTCTTGATGCTGTGCCGCTGATTGATCTGCCAGGTGTAATCAAACTTCAGGTTATCATCAATGGTTGTTCTTGTGAGATGGCCCTTGTCCTGCCCCCCAAGTGAAAATCCTGATTCTGAAATGGAGTATGAATCACTGATATATTGACTGTCAATTGGCTTCTCAAAAAGATAGGAGCTGTAGACCTTTTTTATTTTTGACAATTTTATATCGAAAAACATTGAATTGTTTATCATATAGTTCAACTGGAAAGAATAAAAATCTGACTGTGTACGGCCGGTTGCCCTGCCAAACGGATTGTATTTACGGAAATGGCTGTAACCGCTCCATTCATTGTTATTTTGTGTATACATCAAGTTCATCCTGAGTTTGCTGAATGGATGAAAACTCAGTTTCCCCATGAATGAATTGCTGGTGTTGGTGTTCATGGGCACATAACTCTCGTTCTCGGTTCTCAGGTGATAACTTTCTGAACTTAAAAAACTGGCCTGGAGAAAACCCGTGAGCGGTTCCACTTCGGTGTAATAATATGGGATATATTCTTCACAGGCAATCTTTTGAATATTATTTATTTCAAGATAGTCATATCCAAAAATACCGTCACACTGGGATTCATCATCAGAAGGGAATGTGTTACCAAGGTTGTCAGTACAGGTTTGGAATACAACTGTACAGGTGCCTACCTGGTATGGGAATTCTGCTCCCCAATTTTCGCATGTTTCTTGATCCTGGATCATTACGAGGGAATCAGGCAGATATTCCGGATCCCACAAAGGGACCCCACTCTGGTTTGAACAATAGGTTTCAGGTACATGTGACCCTGTGTGCTCAAGAATCCACTGATAGGAGCTGTCCATTGAAAAATCGCTTGAGTCGATTGGATTAAAAAAGTGATAACCGTTCAAATGATTATTATTATCTTGATTCCTGTAATTGACAAAAAAAGACAATTTATCTTTTATTATGGGCCCGCTCAATTGAACCTTATAATCGAGGTTTTGGTTTAATGATGGGATATCTATGCCAGGGAATATGTCTGAGTGAGGTGTCAGGTAATTGCCGTAATTGGATGAAAAAGATCCCTGAAACTCATTGGTACCATCCTTGGTAATCTGGTTGACCACACCGCTCATGGCCTTGCCATACTCTGCATTAAATGTGCCAGTGATCACTTCCAGGTCGGCAATACTGCTCGGTTCAATATCAACCAATGTGGAGTTTCGACTAAAAGTTTCGTCCACACTTATACCATCGATAAGATAGGTTACTTCTGTATCCCTTCCTCCCCTGAATTTCCCTGCAACGATCCCAGCCTGCATGTTAATGATCTGCCCGATGCTTTCGACAGGCAAGATTTTAATATCGTCAGAAGAAATATTCTTGATAGTGGAAGTTTGATCCTTTTTTACATCTACCTGGTCCGCAACAACAATAACTGTTTCTCCTTCTAAAACACCCTGAGTCATTTTAATATCTATAAGCGATGTCCTGTTCACAGATACTTTTACATTTTTAACAGTGACATTGTTATAACCGATCATGCTTGCTTTTAAAGCATATGTCCCTGGCGGAAGGTTGATGATAAAATAACGGCCCTCTGTATCTGCGGCTGTACCTGAACCGCTTTCTGCAACAATGATATTTGCACCGGGCAGTGCATCTCCGGTTTCTGCATCCACTACGGAACCAGATATCTTGCCAGTGGTCTGCGCACAAACCATGCTCGCCAAAAAGAGAAAAAATGTGGTTACTTTTATCTTCAAATCAGCAGATCTATTTTCGGATTAAATAATAATTGTTCATATAAAAGTAAGCTGCCATTTTTCATTAAGCAAAGTATATCCAAACCAGGATGACACTTACAACCACTAAAATTGAGTAGAACCTATCGGGATTAAGTTTCTTAGTTATGGGTGACTTTTCGTAGGTCAGTCCCGAAGTCTTATCTGTTCCAGGAACAGGCGAAAGATAACTAACGCCAAACAGTACAATACTGCATATCACAAATAGAATGAATGCGAAATGCTCCACCCTATGATGCTGCCCAGGTTAGGAATAAGTAAATACCGACAGTGGTTGCCATGATCGCAAAGGATGCGTTCTTTACGTGTTTCCAAGGTGTCATATCTACCGGTGCAGGTTCCCGCTGATCACTGACTGCAATTTCTTCTGTAGATTTTGGATTCAAATAACCAATGACGAGCATAACTCCAACCGATAGAATAAAACTGATGAAATAGCCATGGAGCCAGTGCAGGTCTCCGTCGCCATTAGCAAAAAAAGTAGGGACATCTTTTATATTCACAAACGTAAAAAAAGCATAGGCTGCCATACCAACAATCATTCCTATTTTTGCCGCAATTGCTGGGACGCGCTTGGTGGCAATCCCCAGCATAAAAATTCCAATGATGGGAACACTATACAGCCCATTTACTTTTTGCAGGTAGGTAAAGATAGATTCCATCTGCGCCAGTAGAGGTGCAATGCAAATGGACGCTATTGCCAAACCCATGCCAAATTTCTTACCGGTTGCTACGATCTGTTCATCTGTGGCTCTCTGGTTCATGTAGCCTTTATAAAACTGCAGAGAGAATAAGGTGGATGCACTGTTCAGAGCACTGTTAAAGGAGCTTAGGATGGAACCCATAAGGACCGCAGCAAATAAGCCAATTGACCAATCAGGCAATACATGACGGACAACGGCCCCATAAACCTGATCCTGTTTTGAAATATCCAATATATCTGTCATATGTAGAGCAATGATACCCGGAAGGCAGAGCATGACAGGTCCTACAAGTTTCATGGTCGAAGCAAACAAGACACCTTTTTGCCCTTCTGCCAGGCTCTTTGCTGCCATAGCTCGTTGCACAATCACCTGGTTTGTGGACCAGTAAAAAACCTGAATGAACATCATGCCCGTAAGCAGTGTGGGCCAGGGAACGGTCACGACCTTTTCATCTATATTGGTCTGGGTTAAGACCGCTAAATATTCAGGGTTTGTATTAAACAATGTGGAGAGACCGGAAAAGAATGAACCATCACCCAGTTTAACAAGAGCCAACGCTGGAATGGCCAAACCTCCGATCAATAGTCCTATTCCGTTTAAGGTATCACTGACCGCCACGGATTTTAATCCGCCAAAAATAGCATAGGAACTCCCCAGGACGCCAATAGTAGCAACGATCATCCAAAGGGGAAAATTCAGGTCAAACATGCCTTTTAAAGCCAGGGATCCAGTATATAAGACAACGGGAAGAAGCACCGTTACATAGCCAAATAAAAACAACCCGGACACCATGGACCTTGTTGTTTTATCAAATCGTTTTTCCAAAAAAGCAGGTGTTGTGGTAAATCCGCTGGCCAAGTATCGTGGTAAAAAGATCAGAGCCGTAGCAATCATGGCAAAGGCCGCCAAGGCTTCCCAAGCAACCCCGACGAGAGCCTTATCCCCAAACACGTCACCATTTAAACCAACCAGTTGTTCCGTGGATAAATTTGTAAGTAATAGTGATCCTGCAACTACTGGCCAACTCAGCGCACGGCCACCTGTAAAATACTCTTCCGTGGCATTATCGGATTTTTTCATCCGATGGACAATATGATAAGTGAAATAAGCAACTGCGCCAGTTGCTATCACAAAGGAGATTAGTGAAAAGTTGATCATTTTTTAATTATAAGAAAGATGGCTAATTCTACCAAGGTGCCCGGAACCAATATTTGATACAAACAAAGCTGAACCAACTACAAACCAGCCTATAGTACAGTTTGCTAAAAAATATTCGGACGTATTTGTTTTTTTCCTTGAAAGAAGCAGTCCGACCGAGATTATAATAGTAAGGTATATGACAACGACAAGGAAATCAATTCCGCTAAACATGTGTTAACTTATTTATTCTCATTTTTTTCATCAACTCTATTAATTCTGAGCTAAAATTCGTTGAGTAAAATAAATGTAATATTTATTATTTGCAAATAATTTTTATATTTCTTAAATTATTTTGCAAATGAAAGTAAAATTAGAAGATATAGCAGCAAAAACCGGGTATTCAATTGCAACCGTATCGAGAATATTAACCGGGAAAGCGGTTGGGCGGTCTTCGAGTGTAAAGATTATTCTTCAAGCCGCTGAAGATCTTGGATATCCATATATAGAAAAGATAAAGTATCCTGACTCTCAGCTTCTTACCATTGGATTTGTAACCGAACTATTTGAAGGAGAATTTTATTCGTCCCTTTTTAAAGGGTTTTATCAAGCCAGCCTCAAAACAGATTCTGAAGTATTTTTTATTGATGTTGCTAAAAGAAAAGAATCTATCATTGAATACATTACTAGTTTGATAAGGCATTACTCCGGGATCTGTCTTTTTCTACCCGAATTTGAAAAGGACGACTATCAAAAGATTTTAAATGCAATCGGAAATTATCCTGTCATTTCCCTTGCCCCGATTGTTAACCCTGTTATCGATACGGTTACTTTTGATGCATACCTCGGCGGTCATTTAGTCGCAAAACATTTTGAAGAATTAGGATACACTGACGTTGGGATTATAACCGGTCCTTCTAACAAAGTGGAAGCCCTCTACAGAAAAAATGGATTTCTAGACTATGCGACTACTTCAAAAAATTTGAATTGTGTCTGGGGATATAACGGTGATTATTCAGTTGAGTCTGGTTATCAAGCCTATAATGATCTTAAAGATCGACATCAATCAAAGATAGCCATATTTGGTTCAAATGATCAAACCTGTTTTGGGTTTATTAAAAAAGCTATCCTGGACGGAAGAAAAATCCCCGATGAAATTGCCATAGTCGGGTATGATGATCTTCCTTTTTGTAAACTTTTCCTTCCTGAATTAACTTCGGTTAATACCAATTTTTATGAACTCGGAAAAGTTTCGATTCGTTTACTGGAAAAGAAATTTCGAGGGCAGAATGACAGTCATGGTCATATTAATCTTGTCCCGGTTTCTCTCAGTGTGCGAACCAGCAGCCAGCGAAAGAGATAATTCAACAGATTTATTTCTGTAACCATACAATTAATACTCACTGAGTACCACAAAATACTTCAATCTGACCGTTAAATAATGGGAGTTGTCCCAACAGGATAAAATTATGTCACAAGCCACAGAAATCCAGGATAAAGTCCCCTTCGGACAGAAAGTAGCATTTGGTTTAGGAATGCTCGCAAACCAAATGTTTCCAGCCGCGTTGGGGATCTTAATGGTAGTGTTGGTTCAGGATCTAGGATTCCCACCATTACTTTGGGGAATCATCTTCTTCCTTCCGCGAGTATTCGATGCCATTACCGATCCTATTATGGGATTCATTTCAGACAATACACGTTCAAAGTGGGGAAGACGCAGGCAATGGGTATTTCTTGGGGCTGTGATAACGGGCGCTTCATTTTGTTTCATGTGGCAGCTATATCCTGAAAACGGGTTGAATTATAACTTTACGTACTTTCTGTTATCCTCATTTGTGTTTTACCTAGGATTGACCATCTTCAGTGTGCCTTATGTGGCTATGGGCTATGAAATGAGTAACGATTTTCATGAACGAACAAGCATAATGGCGGTAGCTCAATGGATTGGGCAATGGGCTTGGGTAATAGCTCCGTGGTTCTGGGTGATACTTTACGATCCCAATTGGTTTGAAAGTGCTGATGCTGGAAGTAGAGAAGTTGCCATCTGGATTGGGGCGATCTGTATGTTGCTTGCCATGGTGCCTGCTGTGTTCGTGAAAAGCAAATCTACTCTGGACGATGATTCGTTGATGCCGCTTACCAAAAGTAACATCGGTAATAGCTTAGTCGATATCTCCAGGGGATTTAAGGAAGCATTCCAAAACAAACCATTTCGAAAACTTTGCATAGCAACTTTCCTGGTTTTTAATGCTTTTAATACCGTGGCAGCATTTTCCTTTTTCATTATTGTGTACTATTTATTTGGTGGTGATGCAGGTGCCGCCGGTATTTGGCCAACGCTTCACGGTTGTGTGGGAGCCCTTGTTACAACATTTGTAGTAATTCCTATCGTTGCCAAAATTTCTAAAAAAATTGGCAAGAAAAAGACATTTCTTCTTTCACAAGGCATTTCCATCATCGGTTATATATTGTTTTGGTTTCTGTTTATTCCTGGAAAGCCTTACATGTTTCTTATAGCTCTTCCATTTTTCTCCTTTGGCATAGGTGGTCTTTTCACACTAATGATGTCCATGACTGCCGATGTTTGCGATTTGGACGAACTAAATACAAGTAAGCGTCGTGAAGGTATTTTTGGTGCAATTTATTGGTGGATGGTAAAATTCGGATTAGCTGTTGCTGGTTTACTTACTGGTGTAATCATGTCGCTTGTAGGATTTGAACAGGGACCTAATAACCCGGAAAGTGCAATAACTGGACTACGAATTTTCTATACTGGACTACCAATCTTAGGTACGCTTATCGCGA
>Ga0208640_1000148_pt1 | contig 32394 bp, 32 predicted proteins | sample ETNtaG_23_FD_185774 | JGI IMG/M metagenome (GOLD analysis project Ga0208640, IMG submission 185774) | Marine microbial and viral communities from oxygen minimum zone, Eastern Pacific Ocean - ETNP201310SV72 (SPAdes) (version 2) | ecosystem: Environmental > Aquatic > Marine > Oceanic ... | reverse complement strand
CTGTGGTTTCAGGTTTTCTAATTCTTTTGTAAAAAGAGATTGTCTTTTCGTAGGTCCGTATAAATATAAATATGTTTCTGCGCGGGTGATACCTACATAAAATACGCGCCGTTCTTCCCGTTCGTGAAGGATTCGAAATGGAGTATCTGCATTCTGCTCCCAAGCCATCCAGGAGGTCGGTAATCGATTAATGGTTGGGTGTTTCTTTAGACTTGAAGGAAAACTTCCACTGTAGAGAAAAGGCATTATCACAACGGGGAACTGGAGTCCTTTGCTCTGGTGGATGGTCATTACTTGCACAGCGAGATTATCCTTTTCGAGTTCCGGCTGAGCAGCGTTCTGGTTCGAAGCCAAAGACATGACTTCCATAAAATCGAGCCAGTTGCTGAAGGATGCATTGGGGTCTTTGTTGACAAATTGTTCAGCAAGATTTAAAATTTCACCTGCATTAGCAAGGTTAAGCCTTTGGGAATATCTATACGCCATCCGCATTGAAGTCATTAAATAAGTTTTTTTCAAAGCAGTCAATATTTCCCAAACCATCTCGTCTGCCTTTAACTTTTTTCCTAATGATTTATGAAGTGTTTCGAATGATTGCATAACGAATGTGATCTCTTTTGATTCTTTAGCTTGTGACTTCAGTTGGTCGAGTTTTTCTTCAATAGTGGTTTTTTCCATAGATTGAAAAAATGTATTTGTCCATGTTTCGCCCAAATGTTCTCTCAGTATCCGGTATAATGCGAAGTGGGCATGATCATTTTTAGATAGTAAGTGTCCCCAGGCAAGAACATTTTTTACGACGGGTACATCAAAAAATTTCTCTATATGTATATCAACAGGAATGGCGGATTTTTGCAAGGCATCGGCCATATCTCTAACATTTGCCCACCCACGGCAAATGATGGCGATATCACCATAAAGTGCTTTTCCATTGTGGATTAAAGAATGCACTAAATCCGGCAAAGCTTCTAATGTTTCCTTTTTATTCATCTGAATCCATTGTGGTTTCGGTCCTGTCTTAGCATCGGGGAGGCATTTTAGATTCTTGGGTGTTCGATCTGGATTTTGGCTGATTGTAGCATTGGCAAGGTCAAGAATTTTCTGAGTTGACCTTCGGTTTTCCACCAGGGGAATTTCTGCATAATTTGGATGGGATTTATACCGATTTCGGAAATCTGAAATATTGTAGTAATTCGCACCGCGAAAAGAATAGATGCATTGATCCTCGTCCCCAACTACCGTAATGCTGGGATTGTTTTCTGCAATGAGATTCACAACTTTATTTAGAGCGTAATTGTTATCTTGATATTCATCGATAAAAATATGCCGGAATTCATTTCTAACTTGAGTAAGAACGGAAGGGTTGTTTTTTAGAACTTCGTAACATCCGAAAATCATATCGCCAAAATCCAGGGCATTATTTTTGGCCTTACCTTTTTGGAAAAACGCATGTGCTTTCACTAAATCATTTAACTGGTAACTTACATCATTGAACCGTGTGCTCTCCGGGTGGATACCGGGAAAATTTTCTTCAAACCAATCCTGGGTATCTTCCATATTCTGAATTTTATTTTCCAAGTCAGCGGGTGAAAGCAGTTCATCACTAACCCTGTTGAAAAAAGGAATGAATGAGTCCCGAATGGCTTTAACGGGATTATCGGAGAAAATACGCGACTGTATAAAATCCATTTCATCAAAGTGTTGGATGAGATAGTAGAGAATATCGCTTTCCTGCCATAGCACATCATCCATACGGTTTTCAGGACCATACCGACGCATAATGGAGTGGCAAAAACTGTGGAATGTGCCCACAAAAATTGATTCAGCCTCATTTCCAAGAATATGATGAATGGTATGATTAGCCTCTGCAGTGGCTTTTTCTGTAAAGGTAAGTAAAAGAACATGTTTTGAATCAACTATTTTTGAATTAACCAGATAACGGATGCGATGCAATAAGGTAGATGTTTTTCCCGTTCCCGCGCCGGCTAAAATCATAAGTGGGGCCGGGGGATGGGTAATGGCTGAATCCTGGCTGGGGTTGGCTTTGAAGTTTCTATTGGAATAGAGCATATGAAAAATTAGTGAAACAATAATCGTATAAAAAACTATATGTTTGGCCTAATTTAGTATGGATAAAAAGAAGTCTGGAATGAATTGTACAATAAGCAATTACAGAAAAAATCTTCAAATTTTATTAACAATAAATGAAAGATCGTGAAATATAGTCTTCTATTATTTTTTATTATAATAGTTAACGCACAAGAAATGTCAACTATCAGTGGGTTTGTGCGTGATGATGCAACAGGTGAGCCCATATCTTACGCTAATGTATTCCTCTCCGAGACATCCATTGGCTCAGCTACCAATGTGGACGGATATTTTGTTATCACCTATGTGCCGCCCGGCAGTTATCAACTTCTTGCCTCTATGATTGGATTTGAAATTCATAAAGAAGATATAAATATTGCAGAAAATGAAAATATTCGAATCAATATTCGTTTACGCCAGGCTGTTATAGAAGGTGCGGAAGTCACCGTGACGGCAGAGCGGCAAAAGTTTGAACAGGAAATCGCAAGCAGCAAGATTTCTTTAGACTTAAGGGAGATCAACACGGTACCTGGTTTCATTGAGGCGGATGTATTTCGTACCCTGCAGATGTTGCCCGGTGTGCAATCGGGCAGTGATTTTTCCAGTGCGCTCTATGTCCGGGGAAGCACACCAGATCAAAACTTAATTATGCTGGATGGAATCACAGTCTATAACCCCTATCACTTTGGGGGTATTTTTTCAACCTTTAATACGGATGCAATAAAAGAAGCTGATTTTCATGCTGGAGGATTTCCCGCACGATACGGCGGGCGTATGGGTGCTATTTTGAATGTGATCAACCGTGAAGGAAATACGGAAAAAATAACAGGTTCGGGTAATATTTCATTGATTTCCAGTAAAGGACTCATTGAGGGCCCTATAACCGAACGGAATGGAATAAAGGGATCATGGCTCTTGTCCGGCCGGCGAACCTATATTGATAAAATTGTTGATCTGTTTAGTAAAGGCGGATCAGAATTTCCCTATCATTTTTACGATTATCAGATCAAAACTAATATTGACTTAGGGCTAGATCATCGCCTGACCTATAGCCGATTCTATGGCGATGACATATTACGTTTTTCAGGTTCGGATCGGACCAATGATATTGATGGCGGTACAACCGAATCTGAATATGGCGTTGATTGGCCATGGGGCAATCATACTAATGGGCTAACCTGGCGCTGGATCGTTTCGCCTAATATTGTAGCTAAAACATTTTTAGCCAGCAGTCGCTATCGGTATGATTTTGATTTTAATTTTGATAATAAAGAAACCTATATATATAATGATTCGACGATCCATAATGATTTTGCATTCAATGTGGGATATCGTGATATTATCAAAGACCGTACTTTAGAAACGGAGATTATCTGGAAGGCTAATGACAGGCACACGATTACCGGAGGATTTCAGCGTAAGGATATCAAATTCGATCTTGTCATGGAATATAAAATAACAACCCTGGATACGTCATTGAGTATAAAGCCATTGGATATGAAAGACAGGACCCGGGAATTAGCTGCATATGTACAAGACAAATGGGATGTTACGGGTAAAATAAAGTTTCAAGGAGGTCTCCGATTCGCTCATTATAACCTTCACGACAAGGTATATGTGGAACCTCGGATTGGAATGAAATACAATATTTCTAATGATATGTCCTTTAAAATGAATTGGGGTCGCTATCACCAATTTCTCATTACCGCAAATGATCCAGATGAGAATTTTCGCTTGATCGATCTTTGGATGGGTTTACCGGAAGACAAACCGGCCAGTGTTTCTGATCATGCCATTTTAGGGTTTGAATATTTCTCACCTAAGAATATTCTATATAGGGTCGAAACATATTATAAAGATTTTAATCATTTGCTTTCCTTAAAGCAGGGGGATGTATACACAGAAAATGAAGGAGAGGTCCAGTCCACACCATTTAATGAATTTTGGGATACGGACGCTTATGCCTATGGGTTGGAGTTATTGGTTAAAAAAACCTCTGGAAAGTTTAAGGGATGGGTAGGATATACGTTGGCAAAAACATTTTATTACACACCACCCAATGGCTGGTATGCTCCAAACCATGATCGGACACATACTCTTAATGTGGTGACAACTGTTGAGTTGCCCAATTGGGTCTCTGATTATCTTGAGATGAATGCTTCCGTCACAGCATCGAGCGGGAATCCTTATACACCTATTATTGGTAGGGCCAATGAGTGGGACCAAGAGCTAAGATCTGAAATGAATTGGTTTTCATCCAGTAAATACCTGGTTGATAAAAAAAATAGTGACCGATATCCTTCTTATTTCCGTTTAGATATAGGTATTACCCGAAAAAATAGGCGATTATTTAAATGGAAATACGATTCCTATATTCAGATTATCAATGTCACCAACCATGAAAATGCTTTATCGTATTTGCATCGAACAAGAACAGATCAAAGTACAGGAAATAGGGGCGCCGTTGAACGAGCTCCGCTAAATATGTTTCCAATCATGATATTCACGGGAATGCAATTTGACTTTTAAAAAACACATCCAATCAATCTTTGTTGCATTTATTATAATATTCAACGGTTGTGCAGAGGGAGAGTGGGAACTTTTAGAAGTGGACTACGAACCAGTCCTTAATGTGTTTGGCCTCATTTCATTAGATCCTGAAGTAGACAGTTTTGTCCGTGTATACAGAACAACTACTCTTTCAGAAGAATCAGAAATCTTTGTTGGTGTTGATACATTAGTTTTTGGTGAAGAAGTTTATCTTGACTCGATTTACGAACCAGCAGGTTTAATAAAAAATGCACAGGTTTCAATTAAAGCCAATGGGACTTCGATTCCATTCAATTTTGTACCTAAACAATATTCTTGGGAATATGAAAAAAATGTTTATCTCGATACACTTGGGACGTTCACACCACAGTCTGGGACCACTTATTTATTGGATGTAACTGTACCGGGTTATGATTCGGTTAAGGGGCAATTATTAACCCCTGAAATTCCCGTGCTTATTGATTCGATGATACAAGATACCGTTTCAACGAAACGTACATATAAGATTGTTTGGCAGCAACTCAATGAGGGTAAGGGATACTTGTCAGGGCGATTAGAGGGTTGGAAAATAGACTTTGAAAAAGGATGTGAACCAGATTTTGATAGGGTGGTTGATCTTCAAGAAGGCACCTATACTGTTCCTGTGAGAATATGTGAAGAGCGGCAGGCAGAACCCAGTGAACCTGAGCCTTTTATTATTCGATTGATGACAATGGACGAAAATTATTACGAATATTTTATTAGAGGTGAAGAAGGCGGGTATAATAATTTTCTATTGGGCAGCGGTACTACGGCAGGACAATCGGTTGGCATTGAAGGTGCACTAGGAGTCTTTGGGGCTGTTGCTTCTAGCAAGGTTCAACGTGTGATAATACAGCATTAAATAAATGAAAATTAATAAATTGAAATTAATGTCTGTAGTATCTGGAATATTTATTCTTTTTTTATATTCTTGCAGTGAAGATGATGGTGCGACCGATATATTTGAAGAAATAAATGCTACATTACCGAGCAGTATTGTGTTAAAAGATATTCCAGCTGGAACTTTTACCATGGGAGGAAGTACAGTCCAAAATGATGCGCCAGAGGTCAGCATAACACTGACAGATTTTAAAATGTCTGAAAAAGAAATCACCAATCAAGATTATATCAACTTTTTGAATGGGTCTTACACTCATGGCTGGATAACAGTATCTGCAAAACAGGTATCTGATCCTTGTGGCGCCTACACCGAAAAAATGGTTATTGGCGCAGGCAATGCACCGAATGCAGGAGAAATATTTTTACAATTAGGAGAGACAGGTGGATGTACAAGCGGCGGACAACCGGAACATATAAATAATAAAAGTTGGATTTCCTTTAATACTTCAAGCAATACATTTGAACTAATTGATCCGACGAAAGCAGATTGGCCGGTCAATTGGGTTAAATGGTATGGCGCATACGCTTTTGTAAAATATTATAATGTAAGCTTACCAACAGAAGCGCAATGGGAGTATGCTGCAAAAGGAGGACAGCAATTAGCCTATCCTACGGATGATGGAACGTTAGATTTAACAAAGGCAAATTATAATGGAGATAAGCCCGGTGCCTATAATCCAAATGGACATGCCGTAGCTGTCGGTTCCTATCCCGAAAACCCTTTTGGACTTTATGATATGGGTGGCAACGTGTGGGAATGGTGCCAAGATTATTATAATGAATCATTTTATACCAATGGCACAACAGATCCTGTCAACACCTCAGCAGGAGCAAATAATAAAAGGGTCAGGCGTGGCGGTTCCTGGAATTATCACGCATCAACATTATTATCTTATGCAAGAGCTTCAGATTTTGAGCATAGAGGCAATAATCATTTCGGGTTTAGAATAGTCAAAAAATAAGTAAATAGGTTTTTTATTAAATTAAGGTACCTGACTTTTATTCTATTGATTTATTCCCTGATGGGGCAAGATACGTTCACTATTAGTGGCAAAATCACCGATAGCAAAACGGGCATGGCTTTGGCTGGAGCTAATATATTTGAAATAAAATCTGAACGCGGAACGGCATCTGATACAGAAGGTCAGTATCTATTATCTCTAACGAAAGGTACTTATAAACTCAAAATAAGTTATATTGGCTACAACACCATTCAGCGTGAAATAGCGCTTAATAAAAATATTACATTAGACTTTGTGCTTATACCAGATCCCATATCCATGAGTCGAATTGATGTCTCCGGTATTGCTCCCGATCATAATGTAAAGTCAACTGAGATAAGTGTTGAGAGGCTCAGTATTCGTCAAGTAGAACAGATCCCGGTAGTAATGGGTGAAACAGATATAATGAAAACAATACAACTTCTACCAGGGATTACTAGTATTGCTGAAGGACGTAGTGGATATATTGTTAGAGGAAGTGGTATCGATCAAAATTTAATTTTGATGGATGGCATGCCAATCTATTATTCATCTCATATGCAAGGATTGTACTCTGTATTTAATTCCGACGCTGTTAAAGGATTAACAGTCTATAAAGGTGGAGTTCCGGCTCGTTTTGGCGGAAGAGGTGCGTCGGTCCTGGATGTACAAATGAGAGATGGAAATATTGAAAATTTCCAAGGGAGTGTAAGTGCGGGTCTTATCACATCAAAATTTTCTTTAGAGACACCCATTATTAAGGACAAATTTTCATTTTTTTTATCTGGGAGATCAACCCGGCTTAGCGGAGGTAGCCTGTATGATGAAATCAATGATGGTACTCAAACAGGCGGTCGTCTCAATAGTGATAAAGGAGGTGGCGGAAAAAATGATGGTGGAAAAGGTAGTAGTAATAGTAATGATTTTCGATTTTTTGCACCTAATGAAAGCTGGTTTGACCTTAATGGGAAAGCCATATATCATATTAATGAAAAACAAAACTTGAATTTGTCTTTCTATATTGGAAGAGATAGTGCTTATACTGTAGGCTTTACAGAATGGGGTAACCGCGCGGCCTTACTCCGTTGGGAGAATCGCTTTGCAAATAAATGGTTATCAAATACCTCATTTATATATAGTAAATATTACACAGCTAATATTTCAGGGATTTATCGTTTTCATTCTGGAGTAAGTACACAAAGTGTCAGACAGGAATTTTCTTTTTTCCCAAATCAAAATAATGAGGTGAGGTTTGGGATTACTTCAGAATACCAAGATTTCAATCATGGGTCATTAGAAGATGCGACACAGAATGATGGCGGTAAATTCATGCCGGGTATGCAGGGGCTTGAAAGTGCACTGTATATAGAGAATGATCAAAAAATAAATGACAGAATTTCTTTATACTATGGGCTACGTAATTCTTTTTATCATCAATTAGGTCCAGGAGATCGATTCACTTATGATGAGGTAAGTAATGAACCCATCGAAGCGGAGTTCTTTCCTGGTAAAACAGATATTATGTCTTCTTATAATAGTTTAGAGCCTAGGTTAGCGATGACCTATCTTTTGTCAGAACAGAACTCATTTAAACTATCCTATAATCGCAATGCGCAATATCTAAGATTAATGTCTTTAGGTGCAGAAATTGAATGGTATGATATTTGGATGCCGACGACAAAAAATATAAAGCCTATGCTCACAGACCAATTTGCTATGGGATATTTTCATAATTTTAATAATAACGAAGTAAAGGTTTCTGCTGAAGCGTATTATAAAATATTAAATGGTGCGGCCGACTTTGAGGATGGTTTACATAATTATTTAGTTGATAACCTTGAAGCATATGTTGCGACTGGGCAAGGGTTAGCATATGGTTTTGAAACATCTATTGAAAAACCAACTGGTAAGTTTACTGGCAGGTTAAGTTACAATTATGGTAAAAGTGATTATAAGATTGATGTAATTAATCAAGGGAGATGGTATCCTTATCGTTTCGATAAGACGCATAGCCTTACCATGCTTTCTAATTTACAGCTTACTAGTAATCTTTCAGTATCGGGCACTTTTTTATACTCAACAGGCCGCCCTGTGACTCTTCCTGAAAGTTATTATCATATTAGCGGTATTCCATTTCCCTATTGGGAAGGAAGGAATAAGTATCGTTTGCCAGATTATCACCGTCTTGATTTTGGGGTCAAATATTCTCCAAATATACTAAAACGATGGACACGAGGTTATAAAACTACAATTGATGTTTCTTTATATAATGTATATGATAGACGAAATATTCATACGATCAATTTTAATCAGGGGCAAAACAGGTTGTTTGAACAGATTGGTCAAAGTACTTATGGCTTTATGCCAAGTATAAATATCAATGTAGAGTTTTAGGTTATGAAAATTTATAAAAGTTTATTTCTTTCGTTTTTTCTTTTTTCATGCGATGGATTTAATGAAGAAATAGTTCCTATTAATATAAATGTTGAAGATGTCGAATCCATATTAGTTATTAATGGTGAAATTGAAGAGGATAAAATAGCGTGGGTTCAAATCAGTTATTCTGAGGATATAGATGCTTCTATCAATACACCAATTAATTATGTAAAAAATGCTACTGTTTCTATAATCACTGAAGGTGGATCATCTGAAGATATGCCTCATATAGGGAATGGGATATACCTTGGCAGCAATATCAAAGGTATGATTGGGGAGACATATACAATGACTGTTACAATAGGAGCAAAAACCTATACTGCAAATTCAACGATGCTTAAACCTCCAGGTTATCAAGGTGCTTGGGTATATCAACTAGGATCCAATGATAATGGAAAAGGTTCTAGTGGAAAAGGGGGGGCTAGTAAATATTCTGATGAGTGGATCATTAATGATCCTTCTGCAACTCGCAATCGTTATCTTTTTGAGTGGTGGGCAAATGGAGTACATTATGTTAGACGAGACTGGGCAATAGATGATAACCGTGTTGTAAATGCGAATGAAGGACTCAAGTTATTTACAGTAACAATAAATCCATTACCAAATCAGTATATTCAGCACCGTACTGCAGAAATTGATAAGATCACATATGATTATTATAATATGTATGAAAAAATTGTAAGGGGTCTTGTGAGCGTAACTTCGCAAACACCATATAATCCTGTTTCCAATTTTGGAGAAAATACAATTGGAAATTTTCGTGCGGTAGCTTTTTCATTTGCAATCTTATTGACACCGCCCGATATTTTTGTTATTCCTCAAAACAAACAAAATGTGTTGGCATTTGAACCAAATTCTTTTTTCAAAAAATATAATCTTTATTGGAGTAATTCGGCTGGAGTTACTGAAAATTCAAATATTGTATCCAATTTTAGATTAGGTATGACAAACGATAAGATCAACTTTCATGTTAATGATAACCTTAATAATGGTTCAACTTACTATTACCGCTTACAAGTTGAAGATGGAGAAGGAAATGTTTCTATTCTTTCACCAGAAGTAAGTGCTTCTCCTGATTCAAATGTTCCAGCGGATACAACATCTATATCATTAGGAAATTTGCCCTCCGATGTTGTTGCTACTGCAGGTAATGGACAGGTTACGATTTCATGGACTGCAGCTGCGGGTGATAAACTTATGCATGGAATATACTGGAGTAACCAAGAAGGCATTACATTGAATAATTCGTCCAAGGATAATGCGTTTTGGGACATTAAGTCTCCTTTTACTCACACAGGACTTGATAATTCAAAAACTTATTACTACCGAGTAGCGGTGTACGATGGTCAAGAGGTTCGTTTATCAAAAGAGGTAAGCGCAAAACCAAATTAACCATTTTTTAACTTTCGAATGAATCCTGCATCTAATAGTTCAAATGAATCAATTTAATAAAAGGAAAAAAGGTTGTAAATCATGAAAAAACTAATCTTACCAATCTCATTATTATTAATTGCCGTTGGGTGTGAAAGTCCTTTACGTGATAGTTCTTCAGAATTAGACAGCGCTGAACTTCAGGGTTTTTCATCTGAATTGGCTTCAGACTTGGGTCTTAGCAAGTCATCCACAAAAAGTTTAAACGATGTTCTAAATCGCCATGGACGCGGGGGGAAACATCGTGAACCAGGCTTCTTATGGAAAATCGCTGGCGAACTGGCTGTTACGTTAACCGATGAAGAAAAAGCACGTCTGTTTGAAAAGATGGACGAAAAAGATATTCCATTATTTGGTAGCTTGAAAAGCTTTAAAGGTAAAAAAGGAAAAGGTAGCAAAGGGAAAAAAGGCTCTAGTTATTTTGACGGTATTAATAAAGTATTAACAGATGACCAAAAAGTAACCTTCAAAGCTATAAAGGTTGCATATAAAGAAAAATTTAAAGCAATTCAAGAGCAGGTTAAAGATGGTACTCTTGCCAAGGAAGATGCTAAAGTCCAAAAGGATGCTTTGAAAGAAGCAATGAAAGCTGAGATTGATGCATTGCTTACCGATGAACAAAAAGCTCAATTAGAGCAGAATAAAGCCGATCGTAAAGAAAAACGCCAGGCTTATAGAGATTCATCCAAAGCTGTAAAGGTAGCTGTGCTTGGAATGACAACCGATCAATTAACTGCATTTGATGCAGCTCATCAGGAGGCAAGAGATGCAGCCAAGGCCTTGTTTGAACAAGCAAAAAATGGTGACATTGATAAGGATACGTTAAGAGCAGGATTAAAGAATATCTTCATTGCAAAGAATGAAAAAATGGCAAACATTTTCGATGATAGCCAATTAGAGATAATAAAAATTCATAAAGCTCTTGAATTACGAAAGAAAAAACATCGTGGTCAAAAGGGAAAAAAAGGCGGCGGCCGCAAGGGTCGTAAAGGTAATGGCGGAAATCGGGGAAATAATAAATAAAACTGCTCTCCAAACAGTAAAAAAAGAAAATGGGCTACTCCAAATTTATATTTGGAGGGCCCTTTATCTTACATTTATTAACTTATACTAATTTTGGGTGTCTAAGCCCTAAATTGATACCGGACTTTAGCTGAGAAGGATAAGATTATGAAAAAACTCTCTATATTATTAACCATTGCAATATTTGCGACCATCGGTTGTGATAAGTTAATGAAGGATGAAACAATCCTTGTTGACGACCCTGAACTGCAGGCATTCTCTGAGGGTTTAAATACGGATGTAGGGCTCAGTAAAAAAAGTATTAATGTCCTGAATGATGCGTTGAATCGCCACGGAAAAGATGGTAAACATCGTCGTGATCCTGCCTTCCTATGGAAAGTTGCTGCAGAAATGCAGAAAAAATTAACATCCGAAGAGAAAGATCGGTTATTGGGATGGATGGATGACAATAACGTACCCTATTTATATGGGGGTGGCATGGATGCCAAAGCACGTGGAGGACCAGGTGGTGATAAAGGTGGTATGGATCTTCGGGCAGTTTTCACTGTCTTAGACGAAGCACAGAGAGAGTCTCTTAAATCCATTATGGACTCTTATAAAGGCCAGATGGAAGAAGTAATGAAAAAGGCGAAAGATGGCACCATCGATAGAGAAGCAGCGAAAGCTGAATTAGAGGCACTGGAAGCAGCCATGCAAGCAGAAATTGAAGCTCTCCTGACGGATGAACAAAAACAAAGACTCGAAGACATGCAGGCAGGCATGAAGCCGAAGATGGAAGAAATGAGACAAGCTGCTCACGATGCCATGGTTAGTGCATTAGAAATGACAACAGATCAGGAATCTGGATTGGAGACCATCAATAATGAATCGGGAGAGGCGCAAAGAGCATTGATGGAAAAAGCAAGAGCTGAGGAGATGAGCAGAGAAGATTTAAAAGATGCGCTAAAACAACTAATTGCCGATCGCAATAGTAAAATTGAAGCACTATTCAGCGATAAACAAATTGAGATCATAAAGATATACACAGCGTTAGGTATGCAGTATTCCAAACATTGCGGCGACAAACGAGGCGACAAAGGCGGTAACACTGGCGGATCTCGATAATCTCCCTAATTATTAGGATTTTGAAGAGGTTATTTCATTTATTTGGGATAGCCTCTTTTTTTTGTAATAAAAGTTTAACTTTTTAAGTTTACCCTTGTCTAAATAGCAAATGCATGAAAACAGATCACGAACTCATCAGAGAATTTCAAGATGGAAATAAAGCATCATTCGATGAACTGGTTAAACGCCACCTTCCTGATACCTATGGATTTTTTATCAAATTCACCGCAGATGAAGTGGAAGCAGAAGACTTGGCGCAAGATGTTTTTATCAAAATGTTTAAAGCACTTAAAAAATTCCGATTTGAATCAGAGTTCAAAACATACTTATTCCGAGCCAATATCAATATGTCCAATACCTATCTCCGGCGGAACAAGTGGCGCAATATGTTCCACCTTGATCAGGCTCCGGAACAGGGCTACATGGACACGAGTTATGAAGATGAATGGCGAAAAAAAGAATTATGGGATGGGGTGGCTAAGCTCCCTTCCCGCCAAAGGATGGTTGTAACCATGCGCATTGCCCAGGAAATGCCTTATAAAGAAATATCCGATATTATGGGGATCAGTGAAAATTCGGCCAAAGTGAATTATCACCATGCGGTTAAGGCACTCAAAGAAAAATTGCAGGATTGACTTATGAATATTGAACAACGATTTCAGCAAATTTCCCAATCTAATTTTGAAACACCTGATGGTGATTCTTTTATAGCAACGTTACATGAGGAACGTCAAAAACGTCACGTGAAAAAAATGGGAATTATCAATGGAGTTACGGCAGCCGCATTTGTGGCGGTATTTGGATTAATGACGACTAATCAACTAACGGATGATCCTGCGGCCTATGCATCAAACGATCTGAAACCATTAGAAGTCATGGATTTAGAAACAGAAGAATACGTTTATGACTTGGCAGAATATCTCGTGGAGAGCAGTGATGACATCTGGGAAACATTAGCTTTTTTAGATAACATAGAATTTGAACCGGTGACAACAATGAACGACGGAGGAATACAATGAAAAAAACAACCTTAACACTATTACTACTTTTCATGATAGGTACGCTTGCCGCGCAGCCCGGAAGACCGGGAGGTCCCGGAGGTCAATACGGTGAACAAAAACTTCACGTGAAAAAAATGGGAATTATCTATGGAGTTACGGCAGCTGCATTTGTGGCGGTATTTGGATTAATGACGACTAATCAACTAACGGATGATCCTGCGGCCTATGCATCAAACTATCTGAAACCGTTAGAAGTCATGGATTCAGAAACAGAAGAATACGTTTATTACTTGGCAGAATATCTCGTGGAGAATAGTGATGACATCTGGGACACATTAGCTTTTTTAGATAACATAGAATTTGAACCGGTGACAACAATGAACGACGGAGGAATACAATGAAAAAAACAACCATAACACTATTACTATTAATAACCCTGGGTATGCTTGTCGCACAGCCTGGTCGACCTCGTGGCCCTGGGGGGCAATACGGTGAACGGATGGAAATGATGATGATTTGGAAATTGGCCGATCATCTTGAACTGACCGAAGATCAAGCGGAAAAGTTTTTTCCTAGTATGCGGGCACACCAAAAACAGGTTCTGAAAATTCGAAAAGAAGAAAGAGAACTTTTTACACCGATTTATAAAAAAGTGAAAAAGGGCGAAGACGTTTCAAAAGCTGAAGCGTCTAAACTGCTGAATAAAGTGGCCGAATATGATCAGAAAAAAAGTAAAGCACGGATTGATTTTGTTAAAAAATCTAGTAGTATACTCAATCCGACTCAACAAGTTAAGCTGCTCATGTTTGATGAACGGGTAAAACAGCAAGTCCGCGACGGTATACAGGATAAATATAAACCGCCAAAACGGGGTGGAATGAATCAACGCAAAAAACGTTTCTAACCTGTAATTATCTTCTTGAAAGAAAGCCCTGCTCCGAAATATCGGTGTGGGGCTTTTTATTATTTTAAACCATGGGGCATTCATTCATAATTTGCTTGGTATTAATTAGAAGGAATTATGACAAAAGTATACAATTTTAGCGCTGGTCCGGCTGTATTGGATCAATCCGTATTAGTCGCAACTGCACAAGCCGCTAAAGAATATAACAACCATGGGATCAGTCTCATGGAGATGAGCCATCGCTCCAAACCGGTGATGGATATGGTAGCAGAAACGGAATCACTCGCCCGTGATTTGTTGAATATCCCTGATGGATACCACGTGCTGTTTCTCCAGGGTGGCGCTTCCTTACAGTTTGCAATGATCCCTATGAATCTATTGGGCGAAGGCCAAACCGCAGATTATACAGACACAGGTGCATGGTCTGCTAAGGCCATTAAGGAAGCAAAATTATTTGGGAATGTGAATGTGGCTTGTTCCTCTAAAGAATCAGTATATAATCATATCCCGAAGAACTTGTCTCAAAGTGATAATGCTATTTATCTACATGTGACCAGCAATAATACAATCTATGGCACCCAATGGAAGGTATTTCCGAACCAGAATAATTCAGATGGATATTTGGTGGCGGATATGTCTTCCGATATTTTCAGCCGTCCCATTGATGTATCACAATTTGGGATAATCTATGCCGGTGCTCAAAAAAATATGGGCCCAGCAGGCGTAACATTGGTTATAATTCGGGATGATATATTGGGCAAGTTGAACCGACCAATTCCAACGATGATGAATTATCAAACACACATCGACAAAGGGTCAATGTTTAACACACCGCCTGTCATGTCTATTTATGGGGTCAATCGTACTTTACATTTGCTAAAAGACAATGGCGGGGTGGAAGCCATGGAAGAAAAGAATATTAGAAAAGCAGAAACGCTTTATGCGGAAATTGAGCGGAACCCGCTGTTCACCAGCCCAATTCCAGAAGAAGACCGATCATTGATGAACGTCCCCTTCGTATTTGCCGATGGGGGAGATGAGGCGGACTTTTTATCCTTTTGTGATGGAAGAGGATTAAAGACCTTGAAAGGTCATCGATCTGTAGGAGGATTTAGAGCTTCGATTTATAATGCCATGCCGGAAGCAGGTGTGGATGCATTGATTCGAGCTATGCAGGGATATAAGAAATAATTTTCATTTTATAATGATTCGAAAGTCGCCTTTGTTCTTTCGGCAATTGGTGCTTTTAGGGCTTTTTTAAAAATGGGAGATTTAACATCCTTTGTATACCATAGCTCAAAAAGTTCTAAAACGGTTGGATAATCTTCTGATGTTGGGACAAAAGTCGCTTTATCTCCAATCTGTAATTCTCCTTCTTTTATCACGCGGGTGTAGGCGCCGGGACGTTTTGCATGTTTAAATACCTTTACAAAACTGGGATCTTTCATTTTTGCTGCAATTGTGGCACAGGGGATCCGAGCCATAGTTACTTCTAAAATGATATCATTTATATGAAAACGGTCACCAATTTTTAGTTTAGAAGTATCAAAACTGGATAAAGTCAAGTTTTCACCAAATGTACCTGGCAGAAGATCACGATTTAGTTTTCTTGACCACCAGCTATAATCTTCTTGGTTATAGAGATAAACGGCTTGATCTTTGCCGCCATGATATTTGGTGTCTGCAATGACATCACCCACTAAACCCAGTTGATTAATTTTTATTTTATCACGAATAGGATTTTTATATATACCTGTATCGGCAACCCTTGATCCTATTTTGATTTTTTTTCTGGCACCCAGGTTAACCGATATAATTTGAGTATGAATGTTCAATTATTTATTCTCGAATTGAACGAATAGAGAATAATTCCAAACAACAACCAATGGACAAAAAGAATATTCTCAATCATGCAAAAAAGACGCCGAGGGTATGCAAATATTCCATAATGATTACTCCTTGAGTAGTTTGGAAAACACGATGTTTATCTATAGAGAAATTAAATATTTAAGTTAACCATTAATGCAAAATAATTTATTTTCATTTTCAATATTTTCCAATTGAATCATTCGGTCAAAACGCATTCCCAATTTATTGAGTAATCGGATTGACGCTTTATTTTCTGGGGATGTGACAGCAATGATGCAATTAAGCCCCAATCGATTCCTACCGTCATCCAGCACTGCAACTGACGCTTCAAAGGTATAACCGCTTTTTCGATAATTGGGTAACATGGCAAATCCAATATCTGGATCATTTAATTCATCCCGTTTTAGGAGTCCGCAAATGCCAATGGGTGTATGATCTTTTAATGATACTTTGTAAAGTCCGTGGCCACGGACAACATAACTGGCTTGTGGGCCGGTTTTAATGAACTTTTCTGCATCAAAAATTGAGTGAATATTTCGATCGCCAATATATTTGATAAAATCCGGATCATTATATAGTTCAAGAATAAAAGGGGCATCTTCAATTTGGAGTTCTGTTAGCGTTAACCGTGCGGTATTAATGATCATTTTATGTTAATCATCCCAAATTGTCCCTTTGTTCTGGAGCTTTTTTATTTTAGGATCGATGATGAAAGTACAATAGGGGGCATTGGGATTATTGGCGAAATAATCTTGATGATACACTTCTGCTTTATAGAAATCATCCAAAGGAGCCACTTCAGTGGTTAATGGATCTTTGAACAATTGTGCTGCCGTTTTTATCGCGGATTCTGCTGATAATTTTTGGGGTTCGTTATGATAATAAATGACGGAGCGATATTGAGTACCGCGATCATTTCCTTGTCTATTTAACGTGGTGGGATCATGGGCTTGCCAGAATATATCCAATATTTTATCATAGCTAATAACATTAGGATCAAAATGAATTTGACATACCTCTGCATGTCCTGATTCTCCGGTAGAAACATCTTTGTATGTTGGATTTTTAAGGTGACCACCTGCATATCCGGAGACGACATTATGGACGCCTTCCACCCGTTCAAACACCGCTTCAACACACCAAAAACATCCACCACCAAGTGTGGCAATTTCTAATGGTTTATCTGTCATAATATGACTCCCTTTTTGTTGTGAATTGATGCCTGTGATGGTCATCAGAATAATTAGTGGTAAAAAAATGATAGTTTTTTTCATGATAATTGCCTTGAACTTATTTAAATAAATAAATGCAAAGCACCTAGTATCGTTCCATGCGGTTTGATATAAAACACGTTGGTGAGACGAAGGAACGCTTCATCTCACCAATAAATACAATATTATAATTCTTTTAGATCTTTGTGAAGGGTGGTGAGCATATCTTTAGCATCACCGAAAACCATCAATGTATTTTCAAATCCGAAAAGTTCGTTTTGAATGCCCGCAAATCCGGGGTTCATGGTTCGTTTGTTAACCAAAACTGTTTTGGACTTATCCACATCTAATATTGGCATGCCAAATATGGGGCTGGATTCATCATGGCGCGCAGCAGGGTTTACCACATCATTGGCGCCCAATACTATAGCCACATCGCATGTTTCAAACTCACCATTGATTTCATCTAAATCTTTTAGTTGTTCGTAAGGTACATTGGCTTCAGCGAGTAGCACATTCATATGACCAGGCATACGTCCAGCCACAGGGTGAATGGCATATAATACTCTTTTGCCCATGGATTCTAACTGTTCACCCACTTCTCGAACCGCATGTTGGGCTTGAGCTACAGCTAATCCATATCCGGGGACTACAATTACTTTGTCCGCCGCATCCAGAATCATGGCTGCTTCTTCGGTTGTGGAAGATTTTACGCTAATCTGTTTGGCTTCCCCATCACCAGAAGTTTGCTCGAGGCCCACAGCCCCGAAAATAACATTAGCCAATGACCGGTTCATTCCTTTACACATAATATTGGTTAGAATTAACCCGGAGGCACCGACCAATGCACCTGAAATAATAAGGCCATTATTCATAAGGACGAATCCTGTGGCAGCTGCCGCCACCCCAGAATAGGAATTTAACAATGAAATAACCACAGGCATATCTGCCCCACCAATTGGGATGGTGAGTGTAACACCAATCAATGCCGCCAGAATAATTAATCCATAAAAATAGGGTTCTGTATCACCGCCAACTACAGTATATACACCCAGTAAAATGATGGCCAAGGCGATAAGTGCATTGATTATCTTTTGCCCTGGGAAAACAATAGGCTTTCCGCTGATGAATCCCTGGAGTTTACCAAATGCAATAAAACTTCCGGTAAATGTAAGGGTACCCACAAAAACACTAATGGCAATTGTAGCGGTGTTAAAGGTTGATGGGTTTGCTGGGTTAAAATATTCAGCTGCAGCCACGAGTGCAGAAGCACCACCACCAAATCCATTAAAAATGGCGACCATTTGAGGCATTTGGGTCATTTCAACTTTGATGGCAAAGAATGCACCGATGATGGCCCCGATAATCATACCAATCGCAATGGTTTGGTAATCCATATTTCCATTAGAGACTAAAGTAGCCAAAATGGCAATCAGCATTCCGACTGATGCAATGGCATTCCCTTTACGGGCTGTTTTGGGAGAACTGAGTTTTTTGATTCCCAGAATAAATAAAATTGCAGCGATGACGTAGGCGATATTTGTGTATTCCATTATACTATTTCCGCTTAAACATTTTGAGCATTCGATCCGTAACCATGAATCCACCCACACAATTGATGGTGGCAAAAATCACAGCGACCAATCCCAACCAAGTTCCCAATTCACCGCCAACCTTTGTGGCAATAATGGCGCCAACAATTGCAATACCAGAAATTGCATTAGAGCCTGACATAAGAGGTGTATGCAGGGTGGGAGGGACTTTTGTAATAATTTCAATTCCGACAAAAAGTGCCAGAATAAAAACGGTAATAATGTTAATCATTTCCATAATTGTTCCTTAAAAATTGCTAACCGCTTCGCGGGTGGGTTCGTGGGTTATTTTGCCCTCTTGGGTAAACATTGCACCCGAAATAATTTCATCTTCCAAATCAAAATTCAGTTCTCCTTCTTTCATCATATACGTTACAAATGTCGAAACATTTTTAGCGTATAGTTGAGATGCGTGAACCTGCATCGTCGAAGGTAAATTGATCGTTCCATCGATAAGCACACCATTATGATTGACCACTTCATCGCCTTGTGTTAATTCACAGTTTCCGCCATTTTCTGCTGCCAAATCCATAATGGCCGATCCCGGTTTCATCCCATTGACCATATCTGTAGGAATTAGCAATGGGGCAGGTCGTCCCGGTATCAATGCGGTCGTTATGACCAAATCTGATTTTGCAATATGCGCTTTGATAAGTGCCTGTTGCCGTTCTTTATAATCGTCCGAAGTTTCTTTGGCATAGCCACCTTCACCCACACCATCATCTGAATCCGATTCGACTTCCACAAATTTTGCGCCGAGAGATTCAACTTGTTCTTTAACCTCCGGGCGAACGTCAAATGCTTCCACTTGAGCGCCCAATCTTTTGGCCGTGGCAATGGCTTGGAGTCCTGCAACTCCTGCACCCAGAATGAGAACTTTTGCCGGTGGAATCGTGCCTGCAGCCGTCATGAGCAGTGGCATATAGACTGGGAGGTGAGTGGCACCCACCAACACTGATTTGTAACCAGCAATATTGGCTTGGGAACTTAGGGCATCCATACTTTGGGCTAAGGTTGTCCGAGGGATGAGGTGCATAGAAAAGCCCGTCATATTTTTATCCGTCAGTTTACGAACCTGTGGGATATCCCGAGTCGTTTGCATGAGAGAAACATATGCTGATCCCTGCGGAAAAGCATCCATTTCTTCCGGTGTAGCCGGGGCCACTTTTAATATAATATCTACATTATTGGTTAAGGTTGATATATCAGAAATGACTTCCGCACCAGCGTCTGTATAATCCTGATCGGCGAAGAAAGAAGCGACTCCAGCACCGGATTGAACCCGGACTGTTAAGCCACTTTTTATTAACTCTTTCACCGTTTTTGGCGTCGCCGCCACTCGGTTCTCACCGGGGGAAATTTCTTTTAAAATAGCTGCAATCATTGTGTATTCCTGTTATTTCTATTTAAAACAGATGGGAAATTTAGGACTGCTTTATCCAATTTATGCAAATAGATTTTGGGGATTTTTTATAAATGTTTCCCATGGGTAGTTTTATATATGGAATATATTGTTTTAACGATCATTTGGGGGAAAGATGAATCCTAAGAAATTTACAATATTTTTACTCTTTGTTATTTTTACCAGAGGGATATGGTGACTTGTGGAAGTTTTCATCACATTTGGTTGAATGAGGGGTTTGCAACTTACGGTGCAGCCCTTTGGACGGAAGCCAAATACGGCAAACAAAGATTTAATCCCGAATCATTCAGGTTGCATCCCGTATATCCAAACCCATTTAATGCCAGAGCCACCATTCAATTTGAATTAAAAATTAATTCTCATGCATCAGTAGTTGTGTATGATCTTTCCGGCAAGAAAGTGGATACGATTGTGGATCGCCATTTTTCAGCGGGACGACATTCATTTAAGTGGAATGGTCGATCTCTAAGTAGTGGTGTCTATTTCATTCGAATGGAAGCGAAAGACTTTCATCAGATTCAAAAGGCGATTCTTCTGAAATAATGAAATTATTTTATTCAATCTCAGTATCAGTTTTAGGATTATTTGTGATTTCCTGCGCACCCACAATTCATATTGTTGACCGGTACCCTTCGGAACAAAAGAAAACGATTGAGTGGGTGAAAGGAAAAGGGAGTTCCGGTCGAATTATAAAACGAATTGAATATTATCCCAATGGCGCGAAAAAATCCGAATCAAAAATTAAAAATGGCCGACCGAATGGACCATTTATTGGCTTTTACAAAAATGGATCTATTTCAGTTAAGGGTCAAAGTAAGAATGGTCTAAAAACGGGCAAGTGGATATGGACGGATCAAACTGGGAAAACTGATTCGGTATTTACATATAAAAATGATAATCGTCACGGAAAAGCGTTGATTTATGCTGATGGTAAAATCAGGACAAGAAGGGAATTTAATTCCGGAATTTTGAATGGCAAATTTGAGGAATATTTTAAAAATGGCAATCAAAGGGTGATCGGAAAGTATTTAGATAATCGGCCCCATGGAAAGTGGTTGTGGCGGGATGAAGATAAAACCAAGACAAGGCTTATTTCGTTTAACCAAGGGATTAAACATGGAGAGTTCCGTGTTTGGAATGGTGGCAAATTGGCTTTATCCGGTGAATTTAATTTGGATAAAAAAACAGGCACATGGAAATGGTATCATTCCAAAAAACAATTGGATTCGTTGGCAACTTATACAAATGGTATACTGGACGGGTCATTCAAATCCTGGCACCCTAATGGCGAGATAGCGGTAGAAGGCCGTTTTACAAATGGGCTTCCGAATGGTGAATGGCAATGGTGGTCAGAAAGCCAATCCCTAGATTCCCTTAAAACATATACGTTGGGTTATCTCAATGGGTTATCGGAATTTTACTATAAAAATGGACAATTAAAGCGATCGGCATATTATTTATCTGATACACTGCATGGAGAGGCACAATCTTATTTTGCATCGGGTCAGTTAAAATCCAAAATGAACTATGATCTGGGTCAAAAATCCGGACATTATGAACAGTGGGCTTCCAGTGCAAGACCGGAAGAAAAAGGAAATTATAATCTAAATCAATTGGACGGTTTAGTTGAAAGGTGGTATTCAACCGGCGCGCCTGCATCTATTGCAAATTATGAGGCAGGGGTTTTACATGGTATAATGAAAATATATTCATTGTCCAATGTATTGAAGAGGGCGCTATTTTACGAAGAAGGCAAAGAAATCGTTCGGTTTGAATATCACGACAATGGTCGGTTCAAACGAATTATTATTTTGAAAGGTACAGATTCTATTTATGAGCGAAATTGGAATGGCATGGGTGTGGAGACCACAGATGAAAAATATATTGTGGGCACCCGGTTAGATAGTGAATTTTATTTATCAGGATTTTTGAAATATGAGTGCACCTATAAGGGGGGAGATAAACATGGTGTGGAATGGTGGTTTGACAATAACCATAACCCGACAAAAATAAACATTTATTATTTGGGAGAAAAAATTCTCAGTCATGATTTATTATTAGATAATGAAACCAGTGAATAAAATTCATGATTTAATGTAATTTCGCGGCCTATGGAAAAACCAATTATCGAAAACATCATGTTATTTGTCGTTCCAGTCGGAACCGTTCTCGGCGGTATTATATTGGGTTGGCTGTTTAAACGATTCATTCAGCATCGTTTGAAAACAGTCACCGAAAAAACCGAATGGAAGGGAGATGATGTGATATTTGATGCCATTAAATCCCACATTGTATTGTGGTTTTTTCTCGCATCGTTGAATATGGCTTCTGCCAACCTAACTTTTATTAGCCCGGAATATCTGGCTTTTTTAAGCAAAATCATTGTGGCGGTGTTGATTCTTTCAATCACCTTAGCGGCATCCCGCATTGGTGTGGGGCTCCTGAATTACTGGGCTGAGCGGCAAGGAACCAATTTGCCTTCAACTTCGATTTTCGTCAATTTGGCAAGAATTATTATTATTTCTATTGGGGTACTGATGATTCTTCAATCATTGGGCTTATCAATTGCACCTTTCCTCACCGCATTGGGTGTGGGTGGATTGGCTATCTCTCTGGCATTGAAAGATACACTTTCAGACTTTTTTGCTGGACTACATATTTTACTATCCCAAAAAGTGAAGCCCGGTGATTTCGTAGAAATGGATTCGGGACATATGGGTTATGTGAGAAATATTACATGGCGTCATACCACTCTGATGGAACGAACCAATAATATTGTAACAATTCCCAATGCAAAGGTTTCGGCTGCTATTGTTAAAAACTATGATAAGGGTGATCCCAGTTTTTCTGTTCGAGTCGCAGTCGGAGTTTCTTATGATAGTGACTTAGAACATGTGATTCAAGTGACGCAAGAGGTTGCGGATGGGGTGGTTCAAGATGTGGATGGGGCCAAGAAAGATTCTCCTGCTGTCGTAAGATATTTTGAATTTGCCGATTCAAGTGTGAACATAAAAGTGTATTTCCGTGGATTGAAGTATGGCGATCAACATACGATCATTGACGAATTTATCCGGCGGGTTCATAAACGATATAACGCGGAAGGTATTAATATTCCATTCCCGATTCGCACGTTAATTCATCAAAACGAACAGAAATGAAGACATGGATAATTACCGGTGCCTTATTCATGGCATTGGCCGTCATTTTGGGTGCCTTCGGCGCCCACGGATTAAAAAGCCGTGTAACACCAGAAGATTTAGTCATATTTGAAACCGGTGTCCGATATCATTCGATGCATGCGCTTGGCTTGATTTTATTGGGTATTATGGGTTTTCAATATCAGGCAGAAGTAATTCAGCTACCTGCAATTTTACTTACGGTTGGCATTTTGATATTTTCCGGAAGTTTATATATATTGGTCCTGACAGACACCCGATGGTTGGGTGCCGTAACACCTTTCGGTGGTGTGGCATTTATAGCGGGTTGGGTTCTACTCGCATATCGCTTAATTAAATTATAATACCATTCCCAAGACTATGAGTAGTTCTAAACGCGTTTTAAAGACATTTGACGCCACATCCATGGTGACGGGCAATATGATCGGATCCGGTATTTTTTTATTGGCCGGATATGCGGCCGCGCCAGTCCCAGATGGGTTCACTTTAATTATGGCATGGGTTGGCGGCGGCATCATGGCATTGTTAGGTGCTTTTGCTATTGCAGAACTTTCTACGCGTTTTCCTGACACAGGGGGAGACTTCTTATACCTTCATCGAGTGTATGGTCCGTTTCCTGCATTTTTATATGGATGGATGAGTCTGGTAATCTTTGAAACAGGGTCTATTGCAGTTCTGGCTCTTTTTTCGGCAAAATACACGCAACAATTTTTCCCAGCGTCTCAGGCATTGTCTGTCCCATTATTGGCCTCTATCTTGGTATTGTTATTTTCGGGGATTCATTGTTTAAAGGTGGAGGTGGGATCTCGATTTCAATCGATTTTAACTGTGGTTAAAATTTTGGGTATTTTTCTCATGGTTTACTTTTTATTTGGCGGTGATGCTTCAACCGTGTCCGTAGCACAATCCGCCACAGCCAGTGATAATCCATTCATGGGATTTTCTCGGGCATTGATACCTATATTTTTTGCTTACACCGGGTGGAATGTGGCCGGGTATATTGGGGGAGAAATAAAAAACCCTCGAAAAACATTACCCAGAGCATTGATTGGGGGCACATTAATCACAACAATCATTTATGTAATTGTAAACCTTTCATTTTTGAAATCTGTGGGGTTAGAAGGCATTCAAGGGCAAGAAATGGCGCCACTCATTGCTTTAGAAGCTGTGGGTGCGGGGCAGTGGACAACATTTCTATCGATACTCATTTTTATAAGTGTGGCCAGTTCTTTATCCATAACCATTCAGACCGCCGGTGCGCGGGTGATTCAGGCTATGGGTGAACAAGGTGTCTTTTTTCAATTTACGGCTCGGTCGCATAAGAAGTTTAAAACGCCCGTTAATGCCATTTTGGTCCAAGCCTTTTGGACCATCGTTCTCATGTATGTGCTGGATATTGAAAGTCTGGTGGATTCAACCACGGTGGTGATGATCATGTTTTCTGCCCTTTCCATATCCACCTTAATAAAAGTGAATTATGCCAAAGAAGAGTTGAAGGGAAACCGTGATATTTATAAGACACCTTTCTTTCCTCTAGTTCCTATGGCTTATATCATTAGTGCGATTTTTATCAGTTGGGGTGTGATTCAATTCCATTTATCCATGGGAAGCCTGCTTCCTGTTTGGGGGTTGGGATTTTTGATTTTTGGTAGTATTGTTTATTTCATATGGAAAAAATGGATGGTAAATGAGTAAAGTAAAAGATATTTTATTGGCAGGAGAAGGGCGCAAGCGCTTAGACTGGGCCAAAAGTAACATGCCGGTTCTGGCAAGTATTCGCAATCGGTTCGAAAAAGAAAAACCATTGGCAGGATTAAATATTGGTGTGGCATTACATTTCGAAAAAAAGACTGGGGTACTTATAGAGACTTTAGCGGCGGGCGGCGCAGATATTACCATATCATCCTGTAATCCCTTGACGACCGATGATTCAGTTGCGGCCGCGTTGAGTGAGACAATGAATGTATATGCCTGGACAGGTCAAACAAAAACGGAATATTATAATTGTTTAAATGAGGTGATTGCGTCCAAGCCCAATATTACCATAGATGATGGGTGTGACCTTATTCACCTGCTTCACACAAAATATACAGAAAAACTATCCACCGTTATTGGCAGTTGTGAAGAAACCACCACAGGTATCGTTCGCCTGAAAGCCATGGAAAAAGATGATGTTTTAAAAGTCCCTGTTATGGCAGTGAATAATGCTTATTCTAAACATTTGTTTGATAATCGATATGGCACAGGCCAAAGTGTGATTGAGGGCATTTTAAATGCCACAAATATTTTAATTGCAGGAAAAACAGCCGTCATTGTGGGGTATGGATGGTGTGGCCGAGGTATTGCAGATCGATTAAAAGGATTGGGAGCAAGGGTGATTGTTGTAGAAATTACCGGTTCTATTGCAGAAGGTCCTTCCGGGTATCACAGGGCATTAGAAGCCATGTATGATGGTTATTCGGTTATGTCCATGACAGATGCAGCACCTTTAGGGGATTTGTTTATTACTGCCACGGGCAATAAACATGTGATTTCTCTAAATCATATTCAGCACATGAAGGATGGAGCCATGTTGGCCAATTCAGGCCATTTTAATCAGGAAATTGATGTGGATGGACTGGAAAAAATCGGCAATAAAAAAGATGTAATTACAAATGTGGCTCAGTATGAATTAGGGAATGGCCGGAATATTATTGTTCTGGCTGATGGCCGTTTGGTGAATTTGGCCCAGCCTACGGGGCAAGGGCACCCCATAGAAATTATGGATGGTAGTTTCGGTATTCAGGCCCTTTGCGTGGAATATCTTGCTAAAAATGGAAAAGGTATGAAAGCGGGCGTACATGATGTACCAGAATCCATTGATAATTCTGTGGCAAAAATCGCCTTGGAATCTCAGGGAATACAATTGGAAGCGCCCACTGAGGCACAAAAAACATATAGCGAATCTTGGGAGGAAGGAACCTAATGCACATTCATATGAAACCATTTACTGCAGAAGTAAAACAGATGTACGAAAACCATGGCCATTTCCATGATGGAGATGCGGGGTTAGATTTATTCGTCATTAATGAACAAACCATACGTGCAGGCGAATCCACATTAATTCATTTACAGATTTCATGTGAAAATATGGAGAATCAACCCTATTTAATTATGCCCCGATCCAGTATTGCCAAAACGCCCTTGCGGCTAAGCAATTCCATCGGTTTGATTGATGGCGGTTATCGAGGAGAGATCATGGCGGCGGTGGATAATATTAAGACGGAAGATTATACGGTTGAGCCGGGGCAACGTCTCTTTCAACTGGTGGCCATGGATGGCGCCTCCATCCATTTTGAATTGGTGGATGAATTATCAGAAACCACACGGGGCAGTGGCGGATTTGGGAGTACGGGGAAATAAATGCTGTTCCTAAAATAGGAACTGGTGAAAGGTATTGCCACTACTCACCAGTTACAAATAAACAAATTATACCACAATTAGCACTCTATTAGATTGACTGCTAAAATAGTTTGATATTCCATATAAATAATATATAAATTCCGCGCTGCATAAATGCAGTAAAAGAAGATTTTAATTAATAAAAAAAATAGGAGAAAGCGAAATGGCTCTAAACATTAAGCCTTTGGCTGATCGTGTTGTTGTTGAATCTGCCCCGGCAGAAGAAGTGTCCACTGGTGGCATTATTCTTCCCGATACAGCTCAGGAAAAACCACAACAGGGTACAATCGTTGCAGCAGGTCCCGGTAAAGTCAGTGACGCAGGAACAAGCATCGCAATGGAAGTAAAGAAGGGTGATAAAATTCTATATGGTAAATATAGCGGTACAGAATTCGCCTTTGAAGGAACAGATTATCTCATCATGCGCGAGAGCGATATTCTCGCTGTCTTATAAGGAGTAGATGAATTATGGCTAAAACAATCTCATATGATATTGAGGCGCGTACTGCCTTAAAAGCCGGTGTGGACAAGCTTGCCAATGCGGTAAAAGTTACACTTGGGCCTAAAGGGCGTAACGTGGTTATCGAGAAAAAGTTTGGTGCACCCACCATTACCAAAGATGGTGTTACAGTGGCCAAAGAAATTGAATTAGAAGATAAATTAGAGGATGTGGGCGCACAAATGGTTAAAGAAGTGGCGTCTAAAACATCGGATGTGGCCGGTGACGGAACCACGACAGCGACTGTACTTGCACAAGCATTGGTTGCGGAAGGTCTCAAAAACGTGACCGCCGGTGCAAATCCAATGTCGATTAAGCGTGGTATTGATGCAGCTGCAGGATCTGTGATTGAATCGTTGAAAGGTCAAAGTAAAGATCTTCCCGATGCAGAGCAGATTGCAAATGTAGGATCTATCTCAGCAAACAATGACCGTGAAATTGGTGAGAAAATCGCCGAAGCCATGGACAAAGTGGGTAAAGATGGTGTCATCACAGTGGAAGAATCCAAAACAGCTGAAACGTTTTTGGAAACAGTTGAAGGGATGCAATTTGACCGTGGTTATTTGTCTCCTTACTTCGTGACCAATTCTGATAATATGGAAGCTGAATTGGAAGATCCATACATCTTGATTTATGACAAGAAAATCACCAATATGAAAGATTTACTTCCTTTATTGGAAAAAGTCGTTCAAACTGGTAAACCAGTGATGATTATTGCTGAAGATGTAGAAGGCGAAGCCTTGGCGACATTGGTTGTGAATAAATTACGCGGCACATTTAAAGTTCTGGCTGTGAAAGCACCTGGATTTGGTGATCGCCGTAAAGCCATGTTAGAAGATATTGCTGTATTAACTGGTGCAACTGTCATCTCTGAAGATGCAGGATATAAACTGGAAAATGCCACATTAGAATATCTGGGTACATGCAAACGTGTGGTTTCAGATAAAGATAACTCTACCATCGTTGGTGGTAGCGGTGCATCTGATGCCATTAAAGGCCGAATTAACGAAATCAAAGTTCAGATCGAAAAAACATCATCTGACTATGATCGTGAAAAACTGCAAGAACGCTTGGCTAAATTGTCCGGTGGTGTTGCGGTAATCAATGTCGGTGCTGCCACAGAAGTGGAAATGAAAGAAAAGAAGGCACGTGTTGAAGATGCATTGCACGCAACCCGCGCTGCTGTAGAAGAAGGAATTATTCCTGGAGGCGGTGTTGCGCTGCTTCGGGCAATCCCATCGTTGGATAAAGTAAAAGTTGATGAAGAAGAAGCTGTGGGTGTGGACATTGTGCGCCGTGCCTTGGAATCTCCCCTTCGTCAGATTTGCGAAAATGCCGGCGTTGAGCCTTCGATTATTGCTCAAGCAATTCGCGAAGGTAAGAACGACTACGGTTATGATGCCCGGACGGGTGAATATGTTAACATGTTCAAAGCAGGTATCATTGATCCCACTAAAGTGGCTCGTGTCGCTGTAGAAAATGCATGCTCAATTGCTGGGATGATTCTGACAACTGAAGCAGCTGTGACTGAACTTCCTGAAAAGGACGCGCCACCAATGCCACCAATGGATCCAGGAATGGGCGGCATGGGCGGTATGATGTAATTTGAGGTTATCCTCATTTTTCTTAAAAAGCCTCTCTTGGGAAACCGAGAGGGGCTTTTTTATTTTCTTGAAATGGTGAAACTGTCTTATTAGCTTTCCCAACTATTAAGTGGAATTATCATGATGAAAAGATTTCATATTTTTATTATTCTCGCCGCAACTGTATGCATTGTAAGCTGTTATACTGAATGTGGCAATGCAAAATGTCCTCCCAGTTGGGAAGATGGTTTTCCTAAGCAGGCAATCGTTTTTGGAATAAAAGTAATCGCTACAGAAAATACTTCCGATGAAAAAGTGCTTCACGCTGCTAAAATAATGGCCCAATATTTGGATAATGATGAAGATGGTGAAGTGGACAATCAGCTTGTTGCAGATAAATTAATTTCTGTAGATGCCACATTGGTTATGTTCAAAGATGAAAATGAATTAGACAATTTTGATGGTGATGAACCAGACCACGATCATTACCAATTGCTTTTTGATGAAGAAACGATACCCTCATTTATTAAAAATTCTTCCAATGCCCGGTTTGATGCATCCATAGAAGAGGTTCTCCATTTAATTACTCACGAAGGCTATTCAAAAGTATATACAAGTGTTTTAGGGGAATTAAAGGGTTCAGCCATTGCCAATGCAATGGATAAGGCTCGTGGCGGTTATTTTGAAAGTCCACCTTCAACATATCCTGCAGGTGCATGGTATTCCTATGATGATGAAACGTGTGAGTACGATTGCATGGTTACGGAATATTTCTATTGGGCATTGACTAGTATAATGGGCGCTCAGGGTTATCCCGATCGCCTGGATGAGATTGGTCACGAGTGGAAATTAAATACGTCTGAAAAAGTAAAAACGGGCGATCCGGATGTGTATAATATTCTTACAGACCCACAGTATAATCTGCCCACCGTATTGCCAGACGGTGAGTACAAAGGATTTACGATTTCGCTAGAAAAGTAACCAATCAATCGCCGTTAATATATTTGAATCAAAAATATCTATTCCCTGCCTTGACTCACGAAGACGCTCTCGAGTAAATTCTCTGTCTTATGGGTATCATTCGTTTAAAAAACATGCAGTTTTATGGGTTCCACGGTGTCAGCGAATCGGAAAAACATTTGGGTGGCCGTTTCGAAATTGATTTAGAAATGCATCTGTCATTAAAAAAAGCATGTACCACAGATGATTTAACAAAAACCATTAATTATGAATCCATTTATCAAATCGTTGATGCCTGCGTAAAAAAAGATAAATTTTATCTTATAGAAGCATTGGCAAATTCAATAGCCAAAGAAATATTAAAGTGTCAACCTGTGGATACATTGGTTGTGAAAGTTCGCAAACCACATGCACCTGTTAATGGTGTATTAGATACAGTTGAGGTAGAAATTACACGGACGCCAAAAGATTATGCCTGAGCTGGTTTACCTCGGTTTGGGGTCTAATATTGGCGATCGCGAATCTTATTTATTTTCTGCCATAACCGCTTTAGATGTTCGAAAAGATATTCAGGTTAAACGAACGGCTTCGATTTATGAAACCGATCCACTAATCAATCAAGATCAGCCATTATTTTTAAATACAGTTGTTGAACTTTCAACCGACTTAGATCCGGAAGAAATGCTACAGGTATGTAAAGGAATAGAATTGATGTTAGGACGCCCTGAGGATCATGAAAAAAATGCCCCGCGAGTCATAGACTTGGATATTTTAGCTTATGAAACAAAAATGATTGATTTACCTCATTTAAGTATTCCCCATCCTGGGGGTTTTTCTCGTAAGTTCGTCCTCGTTCCTTGGGCTGAACTTGCGCCGGAATTCATGGTGCAGGATAGTGGCAAAACGATTTCAGAATTATTAGTATTATGTCCGGATACGACCAATGTCCGGATGCATCATTTGGAAAAAACTGCATGAGAAATTTGTATTATGTTGCTATAGAAGGCACGATCGGGGTGGGGAAAACAAGCCTAGCAAAATTGCTGGCAGATCGATTGAGCGCTAAATTAGTTCTTGAAACATTCGAGGATAACCCCTTTTTAGCAGATTTTTATGATGATCCGGAAGGTCATGCGTTCCAAACGCAATTATGGTTTTTACTTCAACGATATCAACAACAACAGGATCTACGACAAGTTGATATGTTTCATAATCTAATTATTACGGATTATATGTTCATAAAAGATCGTTTATTTGCGTCGCTCAATTTAAATGAAAAAGAAATTTCCCTTTATGATACCGTCGCCAATATGATGGAACGTAATGTAATTCATCCTGATTTGGTTATTTTTCTCCAAGCAGATACGGATACGTTAATGCGGAATATCGTCAGTCGTGGCAGGGAATATGAAAAAAATATGTCCGAAGATTATATAGATGCACTTAACCAAGTGTATAACGAATATTTTTTCCGGTATCAGGATACGCCACTGGTGATTATTAATACGAATAATATTGATTTTGTTCATAATGAAGATGATTTAGATGAGGTCATTAATTATATCCGTCAACCCGTGACCGGCACCAAATTTTTCAACCCAACCACCGGTTTATAGACATGATTCGAATTTTGTTTTTTGGGACATTGGCTTATTTAGTTTACACATTATTTAAAAAAGTAAAAATCATTTCGAAATCCAATCAGAATGTCGTTAATAAAAGAGAACCTTATAAAAACTTGGATATTAAGGATGCTGATTTTGAAGATATGAATAAAAAGGACCATGAATGAGTTGTTTAATTAAGTTTTTAAAAGGAAAATGTGAGTGTACCCAAGTTGGCCTTTTGATACTGCGGATCCTCCCTGGGTATTTTTTATTAGCTAATCATGGGTGGGGTAAAATCACTCACCCTGAAAAATGGGATGGTTTGGGGAGTGCAGTGACGAAGTATGTTGGTGTTATCGATTTTTTAAATCCAATGTTCGGATTTTTAGGTGCATTTTCTGAATCCATCTGTGCAGGGTTAGTATTAATTGGATTGTTTACACAACCGGCTGCGGCACTGGTGGTTGGTACCATGTTTTTTGCAGCCATGTATCACATTACGGGGACCGGAAATCCTGAGAGTGCATTAATATATATGTCAATTTTTGCAGCGATTGCTGCCGCAGGACCTGGAAAGTATAGTATCGATAAAATA
>Ga0208640_1000133_pt1 | contig 34056 bp, 27 predicted proteins | sample ETNtaG_23_FD_185774 | JGI IMG/M metagenome (GOLD analysis project Ga0208640, IMG submission 185774) | Marine microbial and viral communities from oxygen minimum zone, Eastern Pacific Ocean - ETNP201310SV72 (SPAdes) (version 2) | ecosystem: Environmental > Aquatic > Marine > Oceanic ... | reverse complement strand
CCCCTCACCGCCCAGGGATACGGTTTCAATAAATTTCAAATGACGGTTGATGTACATATTTTCCCTAAAATACCATTCTACAGGTGCAGAAAAGGGGACTCTTATAATCTCTCCATCCAGTGTTTCTGTAAAAGTAATGTATGACCAGTCTGAATCAATTGTAACGGTTACATTTCGTTTACCGTAATTACCATTGAGAAGACCAATTGGATGATACAATGTGTCACCTGACCATCCAATAGGTCGGGGTATCTCTGGAAAAGGATTCACGACCAGCGGTGAAATAGGATGATAACTTGGGGATAGGATATAAACAGAATCAGCTGTCTGTCCCTGCAGAATAAAATCATTCCCCAGAATCATTATGAAGAAAAAAATGACCAACCGCCCTTTTTTCAAAGGTATTCTCCTTATCTTTACTATCGGTTTTCTATTGCCCTGCACTTATTGCAGGGAATCTATTAACAGTTGGTCTAAATAGTATTCCTTATGTTGTTGATTGATCTGAAATATATTCTCTCAGGAGTATACGAAATTTTTTCATTGCAAGTCCACGATGACTAATTTTATTCTTTTCACCGATAGAAAGCTCAGAAAATGTTTTTTCCAGCTCTGGAACAAAAAACACAGGATCATATCCAAACCCGTTTTTCCCTTTCGCAGATTCTCCTATTATTCCTTTTATTGTTCCTTCTGTCCAGAGTTCCCGATCTTTATCAACAAATGAAATAACCGTCCGAAATTGTGCCTTGCGGTTTTCCAAAGGGATATTCTCCATTTCAGCAAGTAATTTATTCACATTATCCTCATAAGTGACGTCTTCTCCAGCATAGCGGGCAGCATAAATACCAGGAGCTCCATTCAATGCTTCAACTTCCAAGCCCGTATCATCAGCAATAGCAGGCAATTGTGTAAGGTTATGAACAGTTTTGGCCTTGATCATAGAATTTTCCAGCAGAGTTTGCCCCACCTCCTCAATCTCTCCAATAAAGGGAAAATCGTTTAGGGAAAGAATTTCTACCATAAATTCCGAGAGAGCCTCTTGTAATTCTTCTCTTTTATCCCTATTGTGGGTAGCAAGGACAATTGCCTGAATTTCCTTCATAATAAAAAGATAGGGGAAATATCATCCAGAAACAAGCAATTTTACCCATGCTTCACACGGTGATTTCAACCAATTTTATCATAATTAACCTATGTCTTTTCCCTATATAACATTCATTTTTCACTTTAAATTATAGCCACATGAATTAATGAAGGAGTAATAATTATGTCAGAAAATATTATACCGCTTGAAAAACCAACCATCGAGTCCATTTTTAAACAGGCATTCAAAACTATGGTTGATCAAATAGTTGTATGTGTTGTAAACACGGTTATCTTTGGGTTTGTCTGTGTAATACTTTGTGTCACCATCATTGGTATTTTAGCAATACCGGCAGTGGTTGGTGGATATACAGAGTCTATGATTCGCGCAGCGCGGGGTGAAAAAGTAGAAATCGGTGATTTTTTTAAGACTGGTTTCAATAAGTTTGGTACACTGTTGGGTGCAGGAATTCTATTTTTTTTCGGTGTTGCAATCGGATTAATCTGTTTTGTTCTACCAGGAATATATTTAATGGTACGCTGGTTTTTTGTGACTCAACTCATTGTAGATAAAAATGCTGGAATTTCTGAAGCATTTCAACAATCTGGTAAAATGGTATCTAGTATATTCTGGGAAGTACTGGCTGTTTTTATTTTAATCTCAGTAATTGAAGCAATGGGTGGTGCGATCTGGATAGGTCTTCTTATTACGATCCCTTATGTCGCACTGGTATCTGCTCATTACTATTTAGGACTTTTCCTGGAAGAAAAAGATCAGATTGAGGATGATGAGTAGTGTGACCGATCTTTCCCTGAAAACAGGAATTAAATTTATTTTTTAACCTTATTTGTGATTCAGAGCCTAAACAACAAAAAGAGGATAATTATGCAATCATTGAATATCATTCTATTGTCCCTGTTCCTTGCAATCGGATGTTCCGGGTATCACCACCACAGTTACGACCGGGATTACAAACACAGAATTATCAAAGTGATCCCTGAAGAGCGAGGAAAAGCTGTTACTGTAATGGTTCATCACAAAGGAAAACTCACTCCCAGAGAGCAAAAATTCCTTCGGAAACATTTCCGTAAAAAATTTGGGCACAAAAAACGCCGTCACAATAAAAACAAAGTAAAAGTTGTATTCGTACTCAAGTAAATTAAAACGAATTAAAAATGAAAAAAGGAATTGTAAAAGAATACGACCCTGATCGGGGTTTTGGTTTTATTCAAGGAGAAGACGGTGAAGATTATTTTCTACATGTCAGCGGTCTTCGGGAACACATGAAAGACAAGGGATTAAGAGAAGGTCAGCGGGTGTTGTTTGACGTAGATTTTGACATGAAAGGAGACCGGGCAATAAACGTAAGGATAGAATAATAATTATTTTACCATGAACTCCTTAATGATTTTCATGGCAGTAACGGGAATTTTATGCTTCTCATCATAGGTTTTCATCACAACTTCACATCCCAATTCCTTACAGATTTTCATTGATTCAATCCCTCGTTCTACAGGGACAATCTCGTCTTTAGTCCCGTGTAAAATTAACATGGGAAGATTGAATTTAACCGGTTCAATGTTCAGCATCTGTACATTTTTTCTGCTCAGGAACCCTGCAATGGACACAATGCCGTTAATTTTATGTCTCATAAGCAAACCTGTACCAACCGAAAGGGTTGCCCCTTGGGAAAACCCTAATAAATAAATTCTTACATCATCTTTTTCCTTTCTTCGAATCAAGTCTACTATTGTTTCAAGCAAAGAGATTGTATCCAAAACCTCGTCAACGGATTTAGGTTTATTATCAAACCATGAATATCCTTTTGGGATTTGACGTGCCTTAAATGGTGCCCGTGGAAAAATCCACAAGGAGTTAGGTAACCTCACACCGATAGAGACGGGAATCAGTGAATGTTCATCTCCGGTCCAGCCATGAAGCCCAATGACTATAGTTTCGCATTTTTCCCCAAACTGTTTAAACTGAAATTCAGTGTCGGGTAATTTAGACCTTAGATCAGGATAGTCTTGTTCGCTCATATTCCTCCATTCGTTTTACAAAATCGTCCTCGTCCACCGCACAAAGCAAAGGGCTTATTTCTATATTTTCTTTTAGTGTACAGTAAGGTTTTGGCCCATAATCGTGACCCGGATATATAAGCGTATCTCCAGGAAGAATCAAAAGTTTTTTGTAAACAGAACGGTATAATTGACGAGTGTCAGATCTCAAGCTGATTGTCCTGCCAGTCCTTCCAACGAAAAGGGTATCACCGGTGAAAAGGATATTTCCCATATGAAAACAAAGGCTGTCATCATAATGACCCGGTGTGTGTATCACCTCTATATTCAAATTCCCGGCTTGAATTTTGGAATAGTCATCCACACCCTGGATATTTTCTCCACCAATCCCACTAACCGAATCTCTAAAAATGATTACTTTCAGATCGGGGAATGAACTAATTACCTCATCCAAATAGGAAATATGATCCCCGTGGGTATGGGTGATAAACACTGAAGAAATTTTATGAGACACATTGGAGGAAATCTCCCGGAAAGGTACTGACGCATCAATAAGAAACTGGGTATTTGTCTTTCCACAGGTAACCAGATATGTAAAATTATCATCGAAGCCACCCTTGAACGACTGAACTTTGAAATCTGCTTTCTTCATAATGTTGGAATTTCCATATACTTTTACCCGAATTGATAGTTATTTTCTCAAAGGATATCCCATCTAATTAAATTGAACTTAAGGTAAGTGAATTATGAGTATGAAAAACTATTCAATGAAAAAAACAGGAATTGTTGCCATCATCTGTGGACTTGTAATCTGGGCGTTATATTTAGTTAATATCTTTTGGTCATTTTTATTTTCCCATCCATTTCTTGGGCTTGCATTAGTGGCAATTATCGGTGGTCTCGTCATTCTTATCCTCGATATTTATAAGGAGAAAGAAAAGGATAAAGAAAACGAACCATTCAGGGGAATTGAAAAATGATAATCAGCACATTAGAACAAATAGTAGGGTATAAAATAACCGAATCTCTAGGAGTTGTAGCCGGTAACACAATACGTGCTCGACACTTGGGAAAAGATATAGTCGCTGGATTACGAACAGTTGTAGGTGGAGAAATTAAGGAGTATACAGGAATGCTTGCAGAATCACGAGAACAATCCATACAGAGAATGATCGAAAAAGGGGAAGAACTGAATGCTGACGGAATAATTGGCGTTCGATTCCAAACATCAATGATTATGAGTACAACTGCCGAATTGCTTGCTTACGGAACAGCAGTAAAACTTCAAAAAATATAAGCAGTACTATACATTTTTAAAATTAGAAATCCTGTAGAAAAAATCCCGCATTTTTCACTTCCACTGTGATTATTTCATAAGTTTATCGGTTTTCTTATGATACCTGCCGAAATCATAAAACAAAAACGGGACGGAGCTCACCTTTCGAAAGACCATCTCTGTGAATTCATCCAGGACTATGTGGAGGGATCAATTTCTGATTATCAAATGACAGCACTTCTCATGGCTATATTTTTCAATGGTATGGATGATGACGAACTTTACTCACTGGTTGATATTATGGTCAACTCTGGAGAAAAAATGGATTTTTCCAATCTTGAGTGTTTCGTGGCAGACAAACATAGTACTGGTGGAGTAGGAGATAAGGTGTCCATCATTCTGGCTCCCCTTTTAGCCGCGGCAGGATTGGCGATACCTATGATCAGCGGAAGAGGGTTGGGCCATACTGGCGGGACCTTGGATAAATTGGAAACTATACCGGGTTTTCGGGTAGATCTTTCCTTGACGGAATTTCGGAAAGCAGTAGAACAAACAGGGATTGCAATGATTGGACAAACAAATGAAATTTGCCCTGCTGACCGCAAAATGTATTCTCTCCGAGATGTTACTGGAACGATAGAATCAATTCCACTCATTTGCAGTTCCATTATGAGCAAAAAGATTGCAGAGGGAATACAAGGCCTGGTTCTGGATGTGAAAATTGGAAATGGCGCTTTCATGAAAAAAATGGAGGATGCTAAAACGTTAGGAAATATGCTCAAACGAATTGGCGAACATTTCGGGATTACTACTGATATCGTCTATTCCAGCATGAATCAACCTCTGGGTACAACTGCAGGTCTTTGGTGTGAGGTCAAAGAATCGATTAATTCATTAAAAGGAAATGGTACTGATGACACAATGAAGATCACCTATGAACTTGGCTCCCGCCTTCTTCTACAGGCAGAAATTTCAAAAACACGGGACGAGGCTATTTCATTACAAAAATCAATCATTCAATCCGGTAAAGGATATGAAAAATTTCTTGATTTGGTGAAAAATCAGGGTGGATCTCAAAAAGAAATTGAACAGTATACAAAACTCCATTCACCCCAACACACAAGGGAAATATCAGCAAACCGATCCGGTTTCATCCAGAACATGGATACATACACAATTGGACTGGCAACAGTTACCCTCGGGTGTGGAAGGACAAAAATAACAGACCCTGTTGATCCAACCGCAGGTATGGAATTTCTAAAAAAAACGGGTGAAAAAGTTCAAAAAGGCGAACCGTTAATCCGGTGTTTCAATTCTGACAAACCAAAACTTCAAAATACCGTGAATAGGCTGGAATCTGTTTTTCAGATAGGAGAAAAACAAATATCCCATCCCTTGATTTATTAATGTATCATTTAAGATCTGCGGTGGATTTTACAATGATGTGTTGGTTCTGTTCCTTTTATAAATACTTCCGTCTCCACTGGACATACAGAAACCGGTCTATTTTTACTCACACTACATATTTCGAATTTGATAATACCTCCCGGGATTTTAAAATCATTCCAGCTAATCCCCAAATTCTTATGTGCCTCCCGCATAAAATTGGCCCATGCTGGTAAGGCCGCTGCAGTTCCGGATTGTTTCTCTCCCAGGCTTACAGAATAATCATCAACTCCAAACCAAACACCAGCAACAATATTCTTTGTAAAACCGACAAACCAGGCATCACTGTAACCCTGTGTAGTACCAGTTTTACCAGCAGCAGGATGATAAAAATGATATTTCCACCTGGCACTGCCGCCTGTCCCCTGGTCCATGACCGTTTGCATCAAGTTAGTCATGAGATAAGCAGTTTCCTCACTGAGTACCTCTTCCTGGTCTGGTTCATATTCTTCAATGATATTTCCAAAACGGTCCTCGATCCTAAGAATTCCTAATGGTCTGGAATAAACACCTTTATTGGCGAAAGTGCCATAGGCACTGACAACTTCGATTGGGTATACTTCCGATGTTCCAAGAGAAATAGCATCCACAGCACGGATATTTGTTGTAATCCCCATACGCTGGGCAGTTTTTTTTACTTCCACAGCTGGGACCAGCTCCTGGACCAGCCGCACAGAAATGAGATTCAAAGATTTTCGTAATCCCTCCCTGAGAGTAGTCAATCCACCTGTACTACCATCGTAATTTTTTGGCATCCACTTTTCCCACTCACCAGTTACATTCCGTACATTCAGCACTACCGGCTGATTTAAAAGTTGTTTGGTCACAGGATACCCGTTATCAATGGCAGTTGTATACACGAAGGGTTTAAAAACAGAACCAGGCTGGCGGCGGGCCTGAACCGCACGATTAAATTGATCATGATAATCAGGACGCCCTCCAACCATAGCAAGAATATGTCCGGTTTGTGGATCAAGAGCAATAAGAGAAGCCTGAACCAATAATTTACCGCGTAGTTCTTTGTAGAGAGGTATCGAATCTTTCATCATCATTCTTACGGTGTCTTCTGGATGAATTCCAAAATAGGCCAGCCGGGAGAATTCTTCTTGGTTCTCAAACAATCGGTTATTTAGAACCGCCTGGTTCCGCTGTACAGTCTTCAGAACCGTTTTCTCAGCAATAGACTGTAAGCGGGAATCCAATGTCGTATAAATTTTTAATCCATCCCGGTAAATGTTGATGCCAAGCCTGTCATCTTCACTTTCTAAAAATCGTCGGACAAATTCAGTAAAATAGGGCGCTACGCCTGTAGGAGGTTCATCATTAATTTTATCTAAAGATTGTGCACGAGCTTCGGCATATTCGGACAATGTGACATAACCCTCTTCCCGCATTAACCGAAGGACCGTGTTCCTTCTTCTATTCGCCCTATCTGGATGCCGGATCGGTGAGTAAATCGCCGGGGAAGGTAAGAGTCCCACAAGCAAAGCAGTTTCATCTAAAGTTAACTCATTTGCCCGTTTTCCATAAAACCGTTTGGCTGCAGCTTGTACACCAAATGTTCCATGACCAAAATGAACCGTATTAAGATACATTTCCAGGATTTCATCTTTTGTATAAGTCCTTTCAATCTGGATAGCAGTGATAACTTCTTTAATCTTTCGGATAATACTATCTTCAAAACCGATTGATTTGTACAAGTTGCGAGCCAATTGCTGTGTAAGAGTACTGAAACCCTGCCTGTAGCTTAATGACAAAACATTGACCACAATCGCTCTGGCTACGCTTCTCAATGAAAGACCCCAATGTTCCCGGAAACGTCGATCTTCAGAGGCGATGACTGCATTCCGCATATGGATTGGAATCTGGTCAAATTCTACAAAAACCCGTTTCTCAAGAAATAATTCATGGAGGATTTTCCCATCCTTAGAATAAATACTGGTCACAAGATCCGGATCATAATTCTCCAGTTGCTCCAGTGATGGAAGATTCCGTGATAAATAAAACAAGTAACTGAGTACGAATAGTGTAAGACACAGGACAATCCCAAGTGAACGGAGAAAAATATTAATCCAATATCCTATTCTTTTTTCGTCTTTCATAATGAAGGCAAAAAATATTTTTGGCGGGATAAATAGATAATAGTGTTAAAACAGAACAAAAAAGAAATGTTCCGGTAGGAATGTCTACTTTTTTGCCCGGGGAGCAATCATCTTTTCCGGTTGCACAACCCGATCGAATTCCTCACCAGTCATATAACCGAGATCAATAACTGTCTCACGGAGAGTTTTGTTTTCCTGGAATGCTTTCTTCGCCACTTCTGCAGCCCGGTCGTATCCGATATGAGGATTAAGAGCCGTGACCAGCATGAGAGAATTATGCAGGTTTTTATCAATTCGTTCCAGATTTGGTTTCAATCCTTCCACGGCATGTTCACGGAAAGAATTACAGACATCTGTCAATAACCGAATTGACTGCAGAATATTGAAAGCTAAAACAGGCCGAAAAACATTCAATTCAAAATTCCCACTGGCACCGGCGATTCCGATTGTTAGGTCATTCCCCATGACCTGGGAACAAACCATTGTCACCGCTTCACACTGGGTAGGATTTACCTTTCCCGGCATGATGGAACTTCCCGGTTCATTTTTTGGAAGTTCAAGCTCACCAATCCCGGATCTAGGACCACTAGCCAACCAGCGAATGTCATTAGCAATTTTAAACAGTGAACCTGCTACCACCTTTAAAGCTCCAGATAATTCCACGACACTGTCCTGAGCTCCCAAAGCTTCAAATTTATTTGGGGCAGACACAAAGGACAAATCAGTAAGTCCGGCAATTTCTTCTGCAACTTTCTCTCCATACCCCTCTACCGAATTAATACCGGTCCCAACTGCCGTCCCACCGATGGCCAATTCGTAACAACTGGTCAGGGCTCGATTAATTCGATCAATCCCATGTTCCAGCATAGAAGCGTATCCAGACAGTTCCTGACCTAAGCTCAGGGGGGTGGCATCTTGGAGATGAGTTCGTCCCAGCTTAATAATATTCTGGTACGCATTGGACTTTTCAGTAAAAGCTCCACGCAGATTGTTTAAGGCTGGGAGTAAAGAATCCGTAACAGAAATACAGACTGCAATATTGATTGCCGATGGAAAAGTATCATTGGTGGATTGGGACATATTCACATGGTCGTTAGGATGCACCGGAGTCTTTTTCCCCAATTCGCCACCCATAATCTCAATTGCCCGGTTTGCTATGACTTCATTAAAATTCATATTGGTTTGAGTACCACTCCCCGTTTGCCAAACCACAAGCGGAAACTGATCATCCAGTTTCCCCTCGATAACCTCCTCGGCAGCCTTACAAATGGAATCGGTAAGTTCCGACTTCAGGGAACCTAAGTTTTGATTCACCAAAGCAGCAGCCTTTTTAAGAATTCCATAGGCACGGATGAATTCCCGTGGAAATTTTTCTCCACCTATCTTAAAATTCTCTAATGAGCGCTGTGTTTGTGCACCCCAGTACACATCATCAGGAACCGAAATTTCTCCCATTGAATCAAATTCTTTTCGCATATGAAACCCTATCAAATACTAACTATAAACTCACCGTCAGACAACGATTTCATTCCACCAAGCTTTTGTTAATTCAAAAATATTCATTATCCCCCTTCACGACGATTTTGTTTTCTCAACGGTTCGGGTGGCAGGTTTAATATTTCTTCATGAAAATATTGTCCTAAATGGTGGACCACGTCTAAGATACTGATTTGGCCTATCGGTTTTCTTTTTTCATCCACGATAGGGATGTTTCTGAATCCCCCATCTACCATTTTGTTTAGTGCAAATGAAACAGGATCAGTCGGAAGCAATACTTGAGGGTTTTTTGTCATAAAATCTTTTACAATTTCCTTCTCAAGGTCCAGTTTCCTCCCCAACACATTGAGTAAAATGTCACGTTCGGTAAAGATTCCTGAAATTTTTCCGTCCTTTGTTAAAATTGCACATCCAATGTTCTTAATCTGGAATTGATTCACTACCTCCCTCAGGGAAGTGTCCTCCTGAAGTGACAAACATCCTTTTGACAAACTTTTGATTGGATCAGAGAGAGAAATAGCTTCAGTAATAAGTTCCTCTCCAGAAGATTCTCTTTCTTCCATTTGTTTTAATTCATCATCTAAAAAATCATTCATGATTATTCCTTTAAGCTAAACTTTCCAGGTATGACTATCATTAAATAATTTATCCAAATTTCCTTTTCCTTTGGATTTTACAGCTTTTTCTAATTGATTGTACAGCATCGTTTCATAAGTTGGTTTGTCTTCCTGATAAATTATCCCGATGGGAGTTGGAAAATTTTTATCACAACTTAATTCACTTAAAAGGAGTCCTTGAATTTTATTTTTCTCATCATGCACCAAAATATCATCTACACTGTACTTTTTACCCAATTGTACTACCTGCAGTTTTGACCCCTTCAGTCTCAATCCTTTATCCTTGTTTTTTCCAAAAACCATTGGTTTCCCTTGCTCAAGGATCAATTGGGTTTCCATTTTGATTTCTCTCTCAGTTAACGATGCAAAAGCACCATCATTGAACACCCAGCAATTTTGATAAATTTCTACAAATGAAGTTCCTTCATGCTTATGCGCTTCCTTAAGTATGCCCTGCAAATGTGATTGTTCCCGGTCTATACTCCTGGCGATAAATGTTCCGCCGGCTCCCAAAGCAAGTAACGGAGGATTAAATGGGTAGTCTACTGAACCAAACGGTGTTGAGTTGGAAATTTTTCCTATCTCAGATGTGGGAGAATATTGCCCTTTTGTTAATCCATAAACCTGATTATTGAACAAAAGAATATTGAGGTCAAAATTCCTTCGCAGCACATGTATGAAATGATTTCCACCAATACTCATGCTGTCGCCATCACCAGTCACAACCCAAACTGAAAGATCCGGGTTTGCTATTTTTGCGCCGGTGGCTAATGCGGGAGCTCTTCCATGAATTGAGTGAAATCCAAACGTATTCATATAATAAGGGAACCTGCTTGAACACCCAATCCCGGACACTACAAGAAACTTCTCCTTTGGAACTCCTAACTGAGGAAACACCTTTTGGACTTGAGATAAAATAGCATAATCTCCGCATCCGGGACACCATCTAACATCCTGATCTGAAACAAAATCCTTTTTTGAAAACGTAACAGTTTGTTGATCACCCATTATTTAGGTACCTATTAATTCAATAATTTTATCATGAATTTCATCTACTCCAAGCGGTTTCCCCTGAACTTTGTTTAATCCGCTGGCATCAATTAAAAACTTTCCCCGAAGCAACAGCAATAATTGTCCGTTGTTCATTTCCGGAACTAAAATATTTTGATATTTTAATAGAGTCTCACCCAAATTCGGAGGGAACGGGTTGAGATGTCGCAAGTGGACATGCCCAACGGTGTGGCCTACTTTTCTAGAACGATTCACAGCTTCTCTAATGGAACCAAAAGAACTTCCCCACCCTACGACCAAAACCTTTCCACTTTTATCTCCAAATGGATCCACAGGTGGAAGTTCGTTCGCTATAATATCAATTTTCTGTTGGCGCAAATACATCATCTTTTCGTGATTTATGGGATCATAGCTTACGTCACCTGTTTCAATATCTTTTTCCAATCCACCAACACGATGCTCCATGCCTTTCGTTCCAGGAATGCCCCATTGTCTTGCAAGAGTTTTTTCTTCCCGTTTAAAAGGATTAAACCCATTTGCCTTTTCTACCAAATGTGTACGAATTTTTGGAAGGTTTTTTATTTGAGGAATGAGCCAGGGTTCAGACCCATGGGCAAGGAAAGCATCGGAAAGAACCACAACAGGAATCATATATTCCAGTGCAATCCGGCAGGCCTCAAAAGCTGTAGAAAAACAATCTGCAGGTGAATTTGCTGCTAACACAACTACAGGAGATTCTCCATTCCTCCCGAAAAGAGCTTGAAGTAAATCTGCTTGTTCCGTTTTTGTAGGCATCCCGGTTGATGGTCCAGTACGTTGAATATTTAATACGACAAGCGGAAGTTCAGTCGCCACAGCAAGCCCAAGGCTTTCTCCCTTCAATGCCATCCCTGGACCACTGGTTGCTGTAATTCCAAGATCACCGCAAAAAACTGCACCAATTACGCTCATGATAGCTGCGATTTCATCTTCCGCCTGGAATGTTTTAATCCTAAAATTTTTATACCCGGATAATATGTGTAGTATATCGCTTGCAGGAGTAATTGGATATCCTGCAAAATAAATATCTAACCCCGCCTTTTCCGCTGCCGCAATTAACCCAAAACACAGCGCTTGGTTTCCTACAATATTCCGGTACACACCCGGTTCAAATTCTGCCTTTGAAACGGTTACAATATGCTGAAATTCTTCGATTGTGTCACCATAATTATAACCCGCTTTTAACGCTCTGATATTAGCTTCCACTAATTCCGGACGTTTTGCAAATTTATTCTTTATGAAATTAATTGTGGAATCTAAAGTACGGTCATACATCCAACTCACAAGACCTAGAGCAAACATATTCGTACTGCGGGAAATCAATTTTATACTCAAATCCATTTCCTCAACCGCATTGGACACTAACCGTGTCATATCCAATGCAATCACTCTATAATCTTTGAGTGAATCATCCTCTAATGGATTCAATTTCCACCCGGACAATTTTAAATTTTTGTCAGTATAGTTTGCTTTGTTAGCAATAATAATTCCGCTGGTTTTTAAATCCTCCAGATTCGTTTTCAAAGCAGCAGGATTCATAGCCACCAACACATCAAGTTCATCCCCCGGAGTGCCAATATTTTCGCTGCTGAATTGAATTTGAAAGGAACTGACACCGGCCAGGGTACCAGCTGGAGCTCTTATTTCAGCAGGATAATCTGGGAATGTAGCCAAGTCATTTCCCATGATTGCAGTTGCTTCTGTAAACCTGTTCCCTGTTAATTGCATCCCGTCACCGGAATCTCCTGTGAACCGGATGACAACCCTGTCAACGTTATTTATACTCTTTGATTTATCTGCCATAATGAAAACTATTTAATTTCTATAGAACATAACAAAAGGATAATAGAGAGTCAATAAACCGGTTTCCCCATAGATCGTTAATCTAATACTCCTCTTTAAATGTTTTTTTGTATTTTAATTTAGGCAGGGTTGAAAAACAGGTCCAAAGGATATAGATTTTTTTTATTCTTTTAGGTTCTTGATTTCCTGAAAAATAATTCTCTTTTATTGACATTTTAACCCTATTTTCATAATATCCTAGGAGAGGGTATCATGTCAGAATTAACGAACCCACAACAATTGTCTTTTTTTTCGGAATTATCTCTTAAGTCTGACATCAAATCCATAACAAATCTTTCCCAGTTTGACAATGCTCTTAATAACCTGATCAAGATCAGTGAATTTGGTGCGTTCATTCAGTTGAAAATCCAGGGGCTTCATACAATGTATACCCTTGATCTACAGGAATTGGATGTCCCTGAAAATTTTCTGAAATCAAACCATTCTCCAACTTCAATGAACATCTCTCTTTTCCCAGAAGAGATCAGAGACAACCTTCAAAGATTTTCTGACGAAGCAAAATCTTTTTTTACAGATAAAAATTCTTTTCCCACTCCTTCTGGATTTTTTCTCTATCGTTCTCATTTCACACTTTGGAAACATTTCGCGGAAAAAATGAAAAAATCGATAGACGAGTATATTTACTCCGCATTAAGCCATGGAAGCTATACTCAACATTTAATCCAAAGCATCATTGATGGTTTGCACTTTATCCGTTCCGCTGCAAGCCCTGATGCACCCTGGGAGATTTCCAAAAGTATACACTTGAAGGATATTGAAACCGCACGCAACAAACAGGAAGGAACCTATGAAACTCTGCATAATCTGAAGAATACTGATCCACGTTTTCCATTGAAGCTTCTTGTCTTTAAAACTCAACATTTTCCCCTAAGCCTTTCTCATTTTATTTCCCATGTCCAGGTATACTCCATATTCAAATCAATTCACCTGGAGTTCCTGGCAGATAGGTCCATCGAATCCATCAGGGATATCAAAGAACTTGTACAAGATATTTAAGTGTTACCATTTATCTCAGAATTACTCTTCAATTCTGTTTAAATTCAAAATTCAACCATGCCAAAAACAGATAATATTCGCTTAACTACACTTAGCCACGGTTCAGGGTGAGCCTGTAAAATAGGTCCGGAGGACCTGGCCCAGGTTCTGGGTAAGCTTCAATTGGTTTCGGATGACCGAGTAATCGTCGATTTTAAAAAACACGACGATGCCGCCGTTGTACGTCTGGACGATGGAAAATTACTGGTGCAAACCGTGGATTTTTTTACCCCGATTGTGGATGATCCCTATCAATTTGGACAAATCGCAGCGGCAAACAGTTTGTCGGATATCTACGCCATGGGCGCAAAACCACTATTTGCACTGAATATCGTAGGATTTCCCATCAATGATCTTCCAAAAGAAATGCTCACTACTATTCTCCAGGGCGGCGCTGACAAAGCAAAGGAAGCGGGAATACCAACTGTAGGCGGACACAGCGTAGATGACAAAGAACCGAAATATGGTCTGGTTGTTACGGGAGAGGTTGAGGAAAAAGATATAGTGGCAAATAAATCTGCAACCCCTGGGGATGTGCTGGTGCTAACAAAACCGTTGGGAACGGGCATCATTGCCACTGCCATCAAAAAAGGACTGGCGAAAAATGATATAATCAAAACTGCTGTTGAATCCATGTCTGCCCTGAATGATCTGGCTTCAAAAATAATGGTGGAACTTGGCGTAAAAACAGCAACGGATATAAGCGGATTCGGATTACTTGGACATCTTAATGAAATATGTAAAGCCAGCAAGGTATCAGCTGAAATTAATTATAACGATCTTCCTCTTCTCCCTGGAGTTAATAAACTGGCTTCCGATGGCATTATCCCCGGCGGGACCAAGCGGAACCTGTCTTTCGCTACATCATTCACATATTTCCATGACAAGCTTACAAAAATTCAACAATTAATTAGCGCCGATGCTCAGACCTCCGGTGGACTTCTCATCTCTCTTCCCCCTGATTCAGCAAAGATGTTTATCAAAAAGTTTAATGAGCGTTCTCCTATTAAAGCACGGGAGATAGGAAACATTATTAAACAGAAAACAAATACAATTTACGTTACATAATTTCTATCTGGACCTATCACATAAAATTGTATTTTTTCCTGCAATTATATTTTGATCATGAGTAATGCTTTGCATTGATTTATTGACCCTTGTAATTTTGTTGGCTTTAATTTTGGCTTGGTAGCTCAGCTGGTAGAGCAGAGGACTGAAAATCCTTGTGTCGCTGGTTCGATTCCGGCCCGAGCCACCCAGAAAGCCCCTCATTGAGGGGCTTTCTGATAATTATTATTAGAAAAAATGAAAAACATTTTAAAAGCTCTAGAATATCTCAAAAATACTGAACCCCGATTTGGCACATTAATTGATGAATTTGGTGAACCGGACTTTGAGCCACAAGATAATTACTTCAAAGCTTTAGTAAGATCAATTATCTACCAGCAACTTTCTGGAAAGTCTGCTTTTGCTATTTACAGCAGGTATTTACAATTGTTCAATTCAACAGAATTTCCCTCTCCTCAGCAGGTCATTGCAATACCGGACTCACACTATACATCCATTGGGTTATCCCGGCAAAAAACCTGTTATATAAAAGAAATTGCCCAGGCATTTTCCAACAAAGTAGTCATTCCTGAAAACATCCCGGAGTTGGAAGATGATGAAGTACGGAAACAGCTCATAAAAATAAAAGGTATAGGCCCGTGGACGATTGATATGTTTTTAATGTTTACACTAAATCGTCCTGATATTCTCCCTGTGAACGACCTGGGGATTCAAAAAGGATTTAAATTATTTTTCCGTCTCAATGAATTGCCTGATGAAAAATTCATGGTAGAAAAAGCAAAAAAATGGAAACCATTCAGAACTATCGCCTGCTGGTATTTATGGAAATTAGTGGATGATAATTTTCAATGGTAACGGAAACAGAAATATTTTAATTCAATAAAGAAAACTCAGTAAACTCATTTTTACAGGGATTCCCATTTGTAAGCCAGAGTTTCCTTTCGTCCAAATCCATTATCACTCCCGTTTTTGTAATTGTATGCTGTTCTTGCGGGAGATCTGGATCAGGATGACGGCAAATTGACTGGGGATAGTTTTCATGATCTTTCAGTATTTCTTGAATCCCCTCTACATCCAATGGTTTCAGTTCATTCAGGAGCGCTTCCATGCGCTCACAACGAAATTTGGATAAGTATCTGCGTGGATTGGGTGGTTCAGTGATCTCCGCTGAATCTGGATCAGTAAAATGGTTGGCATGGCTAAGGACTTCTCCCTGTGGACTTATTTGAACGTATTTATCCGGAGCTGACTCAACATCCATAATGGAATTCTGAGCCTGACCAATCATAAAATTCGCAGTGCAGGAACGGGGTGTGCCAATCAGCACGTCCAGGGCATCTTCCATTGTTTTGGACCCGAGCACTTCAAAGCATCGGAGATGAAACGGCTTTTCAAATCGGGTCCAGTCATCTCCGGTTGAATACATACCATTGACTGTAATGCCTAATCCCTCAGAGTTCAACCCAATCTTTCCCCCAAAAATTCCTGCCTCTGTAAAAGCCAGGTGATGAGGGCCTTCCGGAGAAACGGTGGTAACAGCGGCACATTCCACATCCGGAATCCAGTCCCAGTTTTGGCCTATGATTGTATGAGCATTAACTGAAGCTTCCGGCAACAGGGCATAGGATGTACATCCATCAACAGCATCTATTTGGAGCTTACCGATGGCATGATACAACAGCTCATAACGAAAGTTCAGCATGGCAATCTCCAAGATCCCCTGGTTAGAGCCTTCTGCAATTCCACCTATCCCCTCAAAATAATTCAGACTCTGTTTCTGGAGGGAATCCAGACAGGATTCAGTCCGTTCCAAAACTTTGCTCCGGATCAGCTTTGCCTCTTTTTCAAAGCGTTCAAAATAAATTTGTATGTTTTTTTCAATGAGGTCTTTTAAGGCCTCACCGTGTACTTGGCCTTGTTCACGGCAGGTTCCGGAAAGTTCAAGAAAAGGTAGTCTCATTTCTCTTCCTTGATAATTTTTTCATGGACCAGCCAGGCGGGCATAAACTTGAAACCCACCCGGATATTGATACTGAGCATACCTGTATTGGTGGCAACATTGTCAGTGCGGATCCATTCATAATCCTGATTCTTTGCCCAGGTGAGACAGGTGTGTTTTAAGGCAGTGGCAATGCCTTTGCGTCTGTATTCCCTCCGTACGCCAGTGAGTCCTGTATTAATGCCTTTTTCAATCTCATTTTTCCACAGATTGTTCAATCCGGCAATATGATTTCCATCCAATACAAGAAACCAGGAATCCGGATTAAATTTTGGGTGTGCCAGTACATGTTGTTTATACACATTAAATTCCGGTATTAAAATGGGATCTGTCCAGGGCATATCAGGAGAAACATCCCGCTCCAGTTCCCAAACCTTATGGTCTGCATCAACATCTTCCTTCCTGAATTCTGCAAGAGTCATGATACGTAAATTCTGCATTAACACCTGGTCGACTTCATCCTGATATTGTTCTGGATCATAACCTGTTAGATCCAGGCTGGACTCCTTTTCCTTCATGGTCTGAACAAAACCACGGTCTTGAAAAAAACGGATTCCCCTTTTATGAGGTTCATGTACAATACACGTAATCTTGATAGGGTCAAACTTCTCCAATTCCTGAAGAAGGTGATCATAACAGGCAGCGCCATATCCTTTCCCCTGGAATTCCGGGTGAACGTATATTTCTATTACAAATCTCTGCGGGTGAAAGGATTCTGCAAACTGGGTATGTATAGCTGAGGCAAGAATTTTTCCATCCCTTTCCCAAACCCAGTTTCTGTGGCGGATTTTTTTCTCTCGAGTTTTATCATGATGACGAAGGTTTGCCATTGACCCAGGATGGTCCGGATACAGAAGGTTTTTTAAGAAAACAAGTCCTTCATAATCCTTTTCATCAAAAGGACGGAGTACAAAATCATTTGGAGGCATTATTTGTTTACCATTCCCTTAAAAAAGTTTCTTCGGATAAACATTGCCATCCACCAGTTTTTGAATCTCCCCCATCACGTAAGGTTTATCTTCTTTGTAGGTTACACCAAACCAGTTGGCATTACTTCGGAGTACATGAACCTGCTCTCTTCCACCTTGGATAAGATCATTGATTACTGATGGGATGAGGAATTCGCTTTTCAATTCTTTTCCGTTTTCTGTCAGGAAATCCACAAACATGTCTTTTAAATAATCAAACAAAACCGGAGTGAAGCCCCACATGTTCATGGATACAGGTTCAGTTCCATCAAATACAATATCTCTATCTGATGAGACACCATTCTCTGTTTTCTGCAGGTTTTCTGTTTCGATGACGGTGTCAAGCTTCCCTTCCTTCACAGTGCAAAGACCCCGGGTAACTCCGCCGAAAATGGATAATGTCTTATCCAAACGGAATGCCACCATGCTGAATTGATCCGCACCTTTTCCGTAATAATCTGCCACAACTTTAAAAGATTCCCGGCCGTAATAATCGTCACCGTTGATCACCACAAAGGGTTCGTTGATCAAATTTACAGCGGATAATATGGCCTGTCCCGTACCCCATGGTTTTTCCCGCCCTTCCGGGGAGGTAAAGCCATCGGGAAGTGCATGGAGGTCTTGAAATGCAAAATCAACCTGGATTTTACCAGCATATTTATCGGAAATCCTTTCCTTAAATTCCTTTTCGAATTCCCGACGGATGATAAACACAACTTTACTGAAGCCGGCTTCAACAGCGTCGTAAACTGAATAATCGATAATAGTCTCACCATTTGGGCCAACCGCATCCAGTTGTTTAAGCCCGCCATAGCGGGAACCCATGCCCGCCGCCATGATAAGTAGTGTGATATCGTTCATAAAACAATCAATCCTTTCAAGTTAATTATATATCTTTATAAAAAAACTGGACTTGTTTTGTACCACCCTCTGTAAATTGCGAACCACATTCAACAAAATCAAACCTTTTATGAAATCTTATTGATCCATGATTGGGGGGAAAAATAAGTACTTCACATAAAATAATATCATATTGTTCTTTTTTTGAATAATTGACTAAATCACTATACAATGCAGTGCCCAGTTTTTTATTTTGGAAATCTTTTATAACTGCAATACGATCAATATATATAAAATTTTTATATCGCTCTGATACCCATTCATAATTCTTGCTATCATATGAAATTTTCTCTGGCAAGCATAACAAAAATCCTCCAGGAGTATCATTGTAGAATGCTACCTTACAATAATTAGTTTGATCAATAAGAGATTGAAGTTTTTTCTTATCTACTGCTCCTACTTTTGGTTTATTCATATTATTCGCTTCTAAAACAAATTCAAATAAACTCTCATCATACTGTCTTAAATTAATCAATTCTTGTACCCGCTTCAGAATGTATTATGTAGGTTTTCCCTCCAGTTTTTTCGATTGCTTCTACAACTTCTCCCTGATTATCGGGAGCATACGCAAACATGCATCCGCCCCCGCCTGAACCGTTGATCTTTCCACCCAATGCGCCGGCATTCATGGCTGCATCCAGCATCATTTCTATCTTAGGAGTGCTGACTTCCAGTACCTCCCTCAGGACCGTATGATGTTCAGATAAAAGATGACCAATCTTTTCATGATCGGGGTCAGCTTTTTTTAGTTCCGGCAGGGCCTGTCTTAAAAGACCCCGATTGCGCATTGTTCCAGATAATAATGTAGTTTCGTCTGGATGTAAATTGTATTGACTGATTTCATCCAATCTAATTTCGTGCAAACTGAAATCTGGATCCTGCAACTGTATTTTCTCCACAATTGCCAATCGTGAGTCACGGCAACGATGAAGAATTCCCATCGTATCCTTTGGCTCACAGGAATCTCCCAGTACAAATGTACCCAAATTCGGTTTCAAAGATTTAATCGAAATCTCAGGTTCAGACTCAATATAAATGAGATCTCCCAGAGCTGTAGAGTACTGATCCATCATACCCCCTGGTTCGTTGAATTCCATCACTTCCGCCCTGTAAGCCAGTGAGCCAATTTTTCGCTGATCCCAGTCCGCTGGTTCATCAGCCATTTGTGATAAAAAATGAATCCAGCTCACCATAATAGCGGAAGAACTTCCTGTCCCGGCTTTCATAGGAATTTCACTGGTAAGTTCACATTCAAACCCGTTGGAAAATGTAAGTCCTTCATTCAAACATACCCTGACACCGCTTTTAAAATAATCCCGTGCTTTTGTGTACGTCAGGTCATCTAATGAAAAGGAGTCCACTTCATTCAAATCCGGTTTATTAATGAGGAATTTCCTGTCTGACCGGTTCTCACCGATAAACCGTGCCCGAAGTGAAATGGCCATGGGAATGATCGGAAGACCAAGATAATCCTGGTGCTCACCGAAAAGACAAATTCGACCGGGAGTACTTATTTCCATGTTTTAAATAATCCAATGGATGCCGCAACACCTACACCACAGAGCAACAATCCTGAAAAATTCTGACTATATATCAATTGACCTGTTCCAAGAAGAAATCCATACACAGCTACACAACCTAAAACCATAGATAGAATTCCTTTAGGAACCGGCCAAGGCTCAGCTGAAACATCATCAGAATATTTTGTCCACCCGGGTCCACCTGGATTCACTTTCTTAACAAAATTCCTGAGTGTTTCGTCATCATCCGGCGTGGTGAAATAGGTGGCAACAATCCAGACTATTGTAGTGAGTACAGCTCCTATCACAATCTTTTGCCACCCTTCCAAAGTAGATTCACCAAAGTTGAAATACCCGGCAATAATGATAGAACTCACCATTGCGACTATCTCGGTGTAGGCATTGATCCGCCACCAGAACCAGCGCAGGATGTAGATCATCCCGGTGCCGGCTCCGATCATGAGTAGAAGTGTAAATGCCTGTCCGGCGCTGGTGAGCAGAAGACCCAGTCCGCCACCCAAAATGATGGAAACCACTGTAAATAATCTTCCGGCTGTGACAAGCTGTTTTTCTGATGCATCGGGCCTGATAAAACGATGATAGAAATCGTTCACCAGGTAACTGGCGCCAAGGTTGAGCTGAGTAGACATGGTGCTCATGAAGGCAGCAATGAGTGATGCTGCAACCAATCCCAAAAGTCCGGACGGGAGTAAAGTCAACATGGCAGGATAGGCTACATCGTGGCCCAGTTTATCCGCTGGAAGGTTAGGGAAAGCTTTTTGAATATCCGATAATTCTGGAAATACAATTAGAGATGCAAGAGCAATTAAAATCCATGGCCATGGCCTCAGAGCGTAATGGGCGACGTTGAATAAAAAAGTAGCACCCACCGCATTGGATTCATCCTTTGCAGAAAACATGCGCTGGGCAATATACCCACCACCGCCGGGCTCTGCCCCGGGATAATAACTGGCCCACCATTGGACAGAAAGAGGTACAAGCAAAACCGGCACCCACACATTGGGATCGGATAGGTCGGGGATCAGGGCAAGTTTGTCTGCTACATTCTCGTGGGTGATAAGACTGGATAAACCGCCGATTTCAGGCAGTCCCAGTATATAAAACATTCCCCACATGGAACCGATCATTGCCAGAGTGAATTGAACAAAATCTGTAATAATTACAGCTTTGAGCCCTCCCAATGCCGAATATGCCAGTGTAATGGAACAGGCGATTACCAGGGTCACCCAACCGGGTAATCCCAAAACGATTTCCCCAAATTTCACGGCAGCCAAACTCACAGCACCCATAACCAATACATTAAATACCAGTCCCAGATACAACGCCCGGAAACCCCGCAGGAAGGCAGCAGCCTTCCCACTGTAACGGAGTTCATAAAATTCGATATCGGTGAGCACGCCGGAACGGTGCCAGAGATTTGCATAAACAAAAACCGTCAGCATTCCCGTAAGCAAAAACGCCCACCAGGCCCAGTTTCCTGAAACACCATTCTGGCGAACAAGATCTGTTACTAGATTTGGCGTATCGGTGGAAAATGTAGTAGCAACCATGCTAACACCCAATAACCACCAGGGCATATTACGCCCAGCCAGGAAAAAGGATTTGGTATCCTCCCCTGCCTGTTTAGACGCCCAGATACCAACCGCTAAAGAAATTGCGAAATAAGCGCTGACGATAATCCAGTCTATGACTGAAAGAGTCATGACTGATCATTAACTCCAAAAATCGGCTTATTTGTTTTCCATTTTCCACGGGTAAAATCAGGAATTTCTACAGAAGCACTATTGAGTCGAATTGATTTTTCTGACAAAGAACAAATTACACTCATGCTCACAGCATCGTATACATCAATGGGTGGCGATACATCCCGTTTTAGTGATTCCACAAATGCCCGCAGTATGAAAAAATCCATTCCGCCGTGACCAGACCCTACAGCTTGATCTTCAAACCGTTTCCAGAGGGGATGATCGTATTGTTTCAAATATTCTTCATCCGGTTCCCAGCGGTGTTCTTCCGGGCTGGCACCTTCAATATAAATGGAATTATTATCTTTCATCCAGATTCCCTTTGTACCTTGAACCCTGAAATTCAATGAATAAGGTCTTGGTGAATTTGTGTCATGGCTCAACATGATGGTCTGACCATTGGCACATTTGATGACTGTGGTCACGATATCACCCAGTTTGAATTTTACATTGGCATTGGGATGATCTTCACCGCCCTTTTTAATAATATACTTGTGTAGTCCTCGGCTTTGTGTCGCTGTGGAGGTAAGATGTACCATCCGGTTTCCGCGATTAATATCCAGCATTGTGCTTACCGGTCCAAGACCATGAGTCGGATATAAATCACCATTTCGATCAATGGAATGCTGTGTGCGCCACTTCGCTTCGGAATATCCACTTTCCCCAAATTCAACACCCCCGCCATACGGTTGTTTTCCATCATTAAATTTCACATGACGCAAATCATGCTGGTAGCCTCCTTGGCAATGGAGTAACTCACCAAACAATCCCTGGCGCACCATATTGAGCACAGCCATTACATCCCTGCGGTAACATACATTTTCCATAATCATGCAACGTCTCTCGGTCTGTTCGGATGTGTTTACCAGGTCCCAACAATCTTTCACAGTAAGAGCAGCAGGGACTTCTGTGCCTACATGAATTCCGTGTTTCATGGCGGCGATGGCCATGGGATGGTGCCATTCCCAGGGGGTGGCGATGTATACGCCATCCAGATTTTCGCTCCCCACCATGTTTCGGAAATCCTCATCCCCCTCCTTGTATATCCGTGGTTCCGGTTTGCCTGCTTCCTTCAAGATTTTGAGAGCACTTTCGATCATGCCATCATCAATATCACAGATCGCGGGGATGTCCACTTCAGGATATTTTGCCGCCAGCCATAATACCCACTGACCCCGCATTCCCGTACCAATGAATCCCAGTTTAATACGTTCATTTATAACGGGAGATGAGAATAATGATTTTGGTATCAAGGCTGCAGCAACACCTGCAACAGCAGTAGTTTTTATAAACTCTCTTCTTTTCATTGTCTTACCCATGGACACTCCTTAGTCTTGAATAATTATAAATATTTCAGTTATTCACAGGGAATTTTAGGTTAATAATATTGAACTGACAAATTATTGGGGCTAGCAATCTGAAAACAAAAAATAATATCACTGATGGAATTATTAGTTTCTTCATCCTATGAAATTACCAACCTACCCACTTAGCAAAAACAAAAATCCTGTGTTTGTCTCCTTTGAGAAGAGAAATTATTTTTCTAAAAACAAGGAACAAAGCAACTTCTCTTTTCCTGAACAGGTATCTCAGTATAATTTTCAGGTATGACTCGTGTAGCACTCTACGTCCTTTCCTTTCTTATCCTCATAGGAACCATTCCCTGGTTTTTTTCTCAATTAAGTACTTCATCAATCGGAGGATTTCCAGCATGGGCATTTTATTCCTTAACTGCAACAGCATGTTATGGATTAATAATAGCTCTGCTCTTAAAAAAATATTGGCACCTGTCCTCAGGGGAAAAGGAACCAAGAGAATAACATGGATACCCAACCATTGCTGAGCACCGGCGGGATGATATGTATGGGGTTGTATCTTTTTTCCCTCATTGGAATTGGCCTTGCGGGACGGTTTGCACGGAAAGAAAATACCATGGCGGACTTCTATCTGGCAGGAAGAGGTATGGGAGTTTTTGTTCTCTTTCTCACTCTGTATGCCACCCAGTACAGCGGCAACACCCTCATCGGGTTTTCCGGCAGGGCTTATCGGGAAGGATTTACGGCCCTGGTCACTGTTACATTCATGACCGTAATCATCGGAGCTTATCTTATCTTCGCTCCAAAACTGTATCGCCTTTCAAAGAAACATAAATATATCACTGTAGGGGATTTTATTCAGCATCGATTTCAATCCACCGCACTCACAGTCACCATAACCGTCATCGCTATAATAGCTTTGGGGAATTACATCCTTACAAATCTGAAAGCCATTGGGTTTATCATCGTAGCTGCTACAGGAGGTCAAGTGAGTTTTACCCAGGGCATCATTGTTCTTTCCCTCATTATGGTCATATATGAAACCCTGGGAGGAATGCGCAGCGTGGCCTGGACAGACATGATCCAGGGAGTGCTTCTGCTTTTTGGAGTCTTCCTCATTTTCATTACTATTCAGTCAGAATACGGCGGATTGGCTAAAATGTCTGAACAGATCAAATCCATCCGCCCCGACTTTTGGCAGCCTCCGGACTGGGGCGGGAAACGGCTCTGGCTCAGTACTATTATCATTGTCTTTTTCGGCATTTCAGTTTATCCCCATGCTATTCAGCGCATCTATGCTGCCCGGGATGAGAAAACCCTGAGGCGATCCTTACAGATCATGGTCTTTATGCCCCTCGTAACTACTCTTTTTATGATAATCGTTGGCATAGTGGGTGCAGCACAAATCCCCGGACTCGATCGCCAGGGAAGTGAACAGATCACGCTCCTGCTACTGAACGATCTGGCTCAAAAGATCCCTGCCATATCGTGGCTGTTGGTTATTTTTCTTTCTGCAGCCGTTGCCGCCATTATGTCCACCGTGGACTCCGCCCTGCTGGCAATCTCCTCCCTGGTGACACAGGACCTTTACGGAAAAGTTAAACCAGAATCATCCCAGTCCCATCTCACGGGAGTTGGAAAAATTGTTTCCTGGATTATTATGGCTGGAGCTGTGTGGCTGGCGATTGCTCTGCCGCAAACCATCTGGAGATTATTTGAAATCAAGCTGGAGCTCCTGTGTCAGATCGCTCCTGCCATTTTCCTTGGTATACACCTGAAATCCCTGTCTGCCAAATCCATTCTCACAGGGATACTCCTGGGAACTGCGGTGGCACTTTTCATTATGATCGGGAACTGGGCTGGGTTGGCGATTGATACCAAACCCTGGGGGGTCCATGCAGGTGTCTGGGGATTGATGGTCAATTTTTTAGCAGTTGGCGCCTGTAACTTTTTTAAGAACGGCACTACTAGAAATCAGCCAGCATTCGGATGAGATAAAGAAAATAGCTTTTTATCACCTTGGGGTCTCCCCTCCTGCTTTTTAGTTTCTGATCCGTTAAAAAAAAAGGGAGCTCAGATGAGCTCCCTTTTTTTATTCACGCTAGCTTATTTTATTATTTCATTAACACCATTTTCTTAACTGCTCTGAAATTATCAGCCTGTATTGTGTAAATGTACATTCCGCTTGATACAGATTTTCCGCTCATATCCATGCTGTTCCACATGACGTTGTGATAACCCGCCGGATGCATTTCGCTTACTAAATCTGCAACTTTCTGTCCCAGGAGGTTATATACACTGATTGTCACGAAAGATTCTTTTGGAATTTCATAACTGATGGACGTCACAGGATTGAAAGGATTCGGATAATTCTGTGAGATAGAGAATGTCAATGGAATCTCCGGGACCTTGCTCAAATTAAACCCGGTTACATCTCCACTCACAACAACCTCTCCGGAACCGTTCAGTCCGTATTCTTTCCCTTCATCAGATGTCAGTACCCATCTCAGGTGCTCTCCCGCATCAATATTGATCGTGTAAGAAATGGTGAGCATGTCAGTATTGTTCATTATATCTATAGCGCCTGCACTCTCAGCCACTTTCATATTATCAGCAAACCGTGCATCAAACGCACCTGCCGGCGGTTTTGGTGGAAGCTGATAACTGAGCATCTCTTCTTCCGGTATGGATACACCAAAGTAGAGGTCATTGCCATTGAAACTGAGTTTATTAGCTTCTTTCGTTCGATCTGTAAATGCAGCTATTGTTTTCGCAGCACCGCCGCTTGAAATGGTGATGTCGCCATCTTCACTTGCGTTAACCCAGTATCCATGGCCGGGTGTTAACACATCGGCACCAGCATACGAACCTGAAAATCCGTAAACTGTACCTGGAACAACAATATCACCCGGATCAGAAATACCACTCACATTTGTCGCTTCACTGATGCCGCTGAAAAGATTCCAGCCCGCAGTAAGTGACACGGTTAAACTACTGATGGGTGCACCGGAGATGGTTGTCATGCCCGCATCTGGGAAGTGTAGCCAGTATCCTTCTCCGGAAACTAATCCATCCACTCCAACATATGCCCCGTTATAGGAGTATAAAGTTCCTGGTGTACCTTCGGGATATACCGCCGACAACGAGCCATCCTCAACACCCGCTGGCAATCCTACCAGGTTCCAACCGGATATGTTATCTACATCTACTGCAACAGTCCCGGCATCACCACCACTCCAGTTACTGAAATTAGTCAGCAGGGTCTGCTGTTCTGCATCCGGAAGCATGGACATATTAAATGCCATAAAAAGAACATTTCCATTGATGGAGCTGGCATAGTAGTAGTTATCTGCACCGGAATAGTCAGCCAGGAAGGGAACTGGAAGCTCGTCCGATGAACCATAATACAGCGGATCGCAAAGATCAGCCATGCTGCCAAAGTAATCCAAATCGGCATTAAGAGCTATATCTTCTGTTGGGAGACCGTTAATAAGTCCCGTACCGCCATCATCACCAACCGCAACTTCGACGTAGTTATAATCGTTGCCGACCCATTCCACACCAAGAACGTCATAAACGAAATGGCCCGATGAGAAGGAGATATCTTCATAACCGGAGTAATCACCCAGGACTTCTTCAGAGGAGTACAGCATTTTCCCGCCATTGTCTACAAATTCCGTTAGCGTGTGATCCGCGGATAGTTCAGGCCACAGGGTCCAATCATAAATACCAGCATAAATGACGGCATCATAATTGCCGAGCACCGTTTCATAATCCGCCTGGCTATTGTACCAGACATCCCAGTAGTCATATACAATGCCTGCTGCATTCATGTTCGCTTGAGTAATTGAGTCAGCATCAGCCGGGCCGTAAATGGAATAGGGTTCATAGTAATCAAACATATAGAGTACTGATGCTCCTGAAGGAACAAAACTCGTGCCCCAGAATGCACCACTGCCTGAAGCAGTAGTAAAAGCATCATTATCAGTTGCTTCGGCCCAATAGCTCACAGTACTGGCATCACTGAAACCTGCAATATCAAATGTTGCAGAGTAGACTGTGCCCCCTACTGAATTCATATCAACCGTAACAGCAGCTGTGGAATCAACAGAGTATTTAAGAACCACTGAAGTCAGTTCACCATCTGAATCAAAGCCGGACGCATGAACGGTAGCGGAGCTAGTTCCTGAAGCCACACCATTTCGGGTACTTCCTTCACCAACCAAATTGATCACAGGAGGTGAAGCAATGCCAAATTCAGAGAGTGCACCGTCCATCAATTGATCAAACTGTGTATAATCCCATACACCGCCAGGAAGGGTATCTCCAGCAGCATCAGCCATAAAACTTAGATAGACTGCTTTCCCACCAGGATTATGGTCCTTGGTTATTCCAACTAAATTACCTTGGTCATCGTAGAAAATGGGTGTGCCATCACCAGCTGTAAGATAGTCGGTCCACCCTGCGCCATCTGTAAGCAGGTAAGGAGCATGACGAAGTGTCATTGGGGTCTCAGTAAACGGGTTATCAATTGCTGTGACACCTTGACCTGTAACTTCAATTGTATCTATAGCACCCGGGTCATTAAGGCCGCCAGCAATTCCAAAGTAATCGTAGGCAAAGTCACCCGGAGCAAAGGTCAGTTCAGGATCAAGGTTATGACCATAGAACCAGTCCATATCGATAAGAAGAAGGTTACCGCCGCCATCAACAAAATCACCATAACCTGGGTCATCACCAAGTGGATCATTTGCAATTACAGGAATCGTCATATTTGCCCAACCGTAAGCAATTATATTCGACCAGCCGTGGGAAATCACTGAAGCATCAATACCGTTCTCAAGAAATGTATCCCAGACTTCATAGACGAAGTCATTGTCGTCTAATACCTGTTCCACAAGGTCCCGCTGACGGTCAGACACCTTGTCACGGATGACAAGCAGATCGGCATCCGGGTTGCTTGGTTCCTTTATTTCGAAGGTCATATGCATGCTCTCAGAATTAAGTCCATCGTTATCAGTGGCTGTAATCCAGTATTCAATTACATCACCTGGATTTGCACTATTATAAGTAATATCAAAAGTATAGATACCGTTACCATCAGCACCAACATCATCGGCTGTCAGTGCCAGATCAGTTGTTGTTCCCTGGAACGAATAATGAGCAACGACTTCGTCATTCCCATCAATTGCCATTCCGTTGTCTCCAACATCGTCAAACAGGTCAGCATATACTGTCACTGTGTGTCCCCACAACCAATGGCCGACTTCATACGTATTAGTCAACTGATTGATTGACTGAATTGCAAGAGGCGCACCCCATGGGTACTCCACTTTCACCAGTACCATATTATCAATCAGACCAGCATCCATGCTCGCTTGGGACTGATAGGAACCCCAGGTCCATCCATCACCCCAATCCCCATCGGGAGTAGACGGATCGCCATCCGGATCTGTCCATGGACCGCCGAACCAGAGATACGTTTCTTCTGGTACATCGGATGCCAGGGGATGGGGGGTCTCCCCACCTTTGACAATCACGATAAGAAATGTTTCCACTGCCGTGATGTCAGTAGAATCACCAACTATAAATTCGTCACCGACAATACCAATGTCAAGCTGGAGTGACCAGTCATCAACATAATCTTCTATTGTGTTCGGTGTTGGAGGAGTCATCAGTTCGCCTATGGGTGACCAGGGAGCCATACCACGCGGCCAGTTTGTTGAAGCACCGTTATTTGTCCAGTCATTCGCAACATCACTCAGCATAGCGCCAAATGCTATTGCGTTACCGCCGTCAAACCATTGATGGTACACTTCTCTGACAATGCAGGGTGCAGCTGGGGTAAAAGCCACTGCCATGGTATCGCCGACATCCCCACTGCCAAGGTACCACTCTGCTAAATCGTCAACATGGGTCAGGTCCCATAAATCATCCCGAACAGATCCATGAGAATTCTGTGCCGGTCTGACCTTGTCGTGAAGAAGAGGGACAAGATCATTGTCTGTGATACTGATGGGTGCTTGAAGTCTTTCTTTTACAAGATTCATAGGCACCTGCCGGTAAGTACCTGCCTGCAAGAACTGTACCTTATTATTTATTGGACTGTTAATTAATTGTTCAGCTGGTTTCTTTGCCAGGGGAAAGGAACTGAACCCAATCAATAAAGCCATGAGTATTATCGCTGTTTTATTCATTAGTGTTTCCTCCGTTTTGTTTGTTAAAGAAATAACTATCATAAGTATAAACGAGCTTAGTAGCTGGTTATTGCTTCAAGCAATTTATTAAGAAAACCAGAATAATCCTCGGTATATGTGTACTCCACCCCCACAATGTGACCTGCATCACTTATTGGATTTCCAGTAACAAGGAGCCAGCTGGTCCCTTCATAAGTTTTAATGATTGTGTAATCTACTCCGTCTGAATAGACTGAAGAGCTCGAAATAAGTTGATGATTTTCATCTACAGAAATTAGTACTTCGCCAAAAGCAAAAGTGTTCGTATTATCCCAAATTCCATTACCGTTGCGGTCATCAAGGGGTTCTCCTGAATCCCAGGATCCGCTGCCGTCGCTATCCTCATAATACTCTCCATAGCTTACTGTTCCGGTACCGGTAACTGTCTGAACGCAGTCATCACAGTCAAGCTCTATCTCCAAATCTTGAAGTACCAGGTAACTTTGTTCGATTTCACCAAGGTAATAATGGCTTTTCGCTTTTGAAATCTTGAGAGACAGAGAATCGACGGAGGAATCCTTAGAAAAAGCAAATGATTCATCAGCTTCCAACACCTGATCAATGTACGTTATGCATTCGGCGTAATTACCGGCAGCAAGCTTAATCAAACCAATTCCAGCCAGTGATTCAGCCGTTATCCTGGCCAAGTTAAGTGGTGAATCAAAAATAGCGAATGCAATGGCCTTTTGCAGGTTGCTTTCACCTTTGGTCAGTTCCAGATTACGGGCATAACTCCAGCCAAGCCCCAGATAAACTTCCGGTTTGATGGCATTACGTTCTGAAGCTCCAATAAAAGAACCAATGGCCTCTTGATACATGCCATTCTGAAAATGCCCCCACCCTGTTTCAATAAGGGCATCATACTGTTCCGGTGGGTCAAAAAGAAAATCATCACCACTGAATTTTTCACTGCATCCGAACAGGATCAAAACCACAGTGAAGCTCGAGAACAATGTTAATATTTTTATTGTCTGTCTCATTCTCATTTAATGATTAACATTTTTCTTGTCTGTTGAAAATCTTTGGCTGTAAGCCGATAAAAGTAAATACCAGAAGAGGCCACTCGCCCGGAGTTGTGTTTTCCGCTCCAGCGAAATTTGTGGTGCCCTCCGTTGAGCTGTCCATCAATAATCCGCACAATCTCTCTACCCATGATATCATATACAACCAGGGACACATAGCCTCGTTCTGGAAGATCAAAGGAAATATTTGTGACCGGATTAAATGGATTTGGATAATTTTGATACAAGGCGTATTGTTGAGGTAAAACAAGGTCTTTATCCAGTTCTCCATGAAGCCCGGAAAGCACTATGAACTGCCCCAATGAATTAGTCCTTGCCTGTAAAGAGTTTCCTATAATTTCAGCTCCGATATGCCGCCATTCTCCCTTGTGGAACTGATAAATACTCATGGCCTGTTCAGTTTCCTTTAAGGAAAAAATCACCGTTGCTGACCGGTTCAATTTCTTATCATTAGGTCCGAACATTATAATATCACTCATTGGTTCGAAGCCTTCCGGCAGTGCAACAGAGCGATGAATCGGGATAGCTCCTGCAACTATCATTAGCGGGTTATCTAGGCCTGCGCGCGGCAGATTGTACTGGGCATTGCCCACAGCAATTCTAGAAGCGGAAGCCGGGTCATAGTAATCTACAACAATTGTCAATGAATCAGTTTCAAAGAGATTACCACTCTGATCACTTCCTTGATAGGTAAAGTTATAGGTCCCTTCTGTAGATAATTCTTTGGATGTGTGATAAATTACGAGGTCAGAACCATAGGAAGTAAGTTCCGTAAGTGCTACCGAACCCGAATCTCCTGAAGTGACCGAGTATCCCACAACCGCTCCTTCATTCCCAAGCTGATCATAAACACGTCTCTCTGATACTACATAGAGATCCAAATAATTTTGGATACCCGGATTCTGGTAAGCATATAAATCACTGAAATCAGGAACAGAAACTATATTTGATACGGCAAAATCATAGGTTGCAGGAGGTTGTGCATCATCGGTTTTGGCGATCATTAATAACATGAGCTGAACCCCGTCTACTGCGTAACCCAGTGTGTCTTTAAAAGCGAATAACGCGTCAGTTGTCACTGGGTGGGTACTGTAACTAGCAATATCGTCCAGAACAAAGTCGGAAACCTCATAGTCGGAGTTCATTTGGTTTAAGAAACTGCTTTTTAGCATTAACTTTTTCACCTTGAAGCTGATACCATCATAACCATTGAATACCAAAATATCTTCAGCATTTATATCAGGGCTGAGATAATTGATATTTCCAACGAGATCGAAAGAGTAACCCAGCATGATCAGGTAATTATACGACCAAGGTAAAATATCTTTTTTTGTATATGGCGATCCCTTCCCCTCTGAAGCATCCCACTTCAACAATGCAGCAGGTTTCCCGGAAGGGGCCGTCTGAAGGTTAAACCCTTCAAAGCTGTATCTGCTGTCGTAAAGAGTGTCAGCCTGAACAGCATCAAGATAACAGGCCATACCATAATCTGCAAAGATGTCTTTAATATCGGTCATTATTCCCAATGTCACCAGTGCATCACTGACCGCTTTTATCCCGATTGAATCAGATTGAGCTATGGCTTGAATAATGTCCCATCCCGAGCCATCAGCGCTGTATTTCTCCTGAAGATAAGAAAGGAAAAGGTAGGCATTGTATTTGTCAGTCCTGCCTTTTAGCGATTGGTATCCTGTGGTAATGTATGTTAACTGATTTCCGGAAGTAATGGAAGGGCTTGTTCCGTTGCCGAAGAATTTCACATCACCTGCCATCTTTTTCTGAAGAACAGTACTAACACCTTCAATGATCCAGTTTTCCTGGTCTGGCTGGTTGTGCTGCATTATCATTCGGGCGTGCTCCTGAACAAGGGTATTATAGGTTGCCCGCAGGTCTTCGTCATCAGCATTCAGACTCATAGGATCTACATCAAGATAGATAATATCACCGTTGTTTGAGTAAGTCCCAGTAGGCATGGTATCAATCGTTGTGCTATAACCGTGGACATAAAGCGAGGATTTTGTGTCGTTGCGTCCCTTGCCATACTCATCCAGAATGTCAGAAAAGATAAAAATAATCTTTCCATTGTTATCGGTATCTTTTTCACTTGCTCCTACAAATTCACGCAAAGCTTCGGCAATGCCTTTGGAGGAATCGTTCGGGGCCATCGTGTCAAATGCAGTTACAATTGCAACAAGGTCCGCTGAATCAATTTTCGTTTCCCAGACCTGATCATCAACATAAACTTCACAATTAATTCCCATCGACCGGAGCGAAGCGAAAACTAACTCAGGTGGTGGAGGAAAAGCTTCGAAACTTTGTATCCAGAATTTACGGCCATAATTAGCCTCTTGGTCAATCCATCCTGAAAAGGTACTATCTGCATTAACAAACGCACTATCGGACGACTGGAACAAAGGGTTAATTTTCACACTATCATCAAGGCTGGTAATGGCGTCATAAGCCTCAGAAGATACTTTTACAGAAAAGTTGCTGACATATTGAGCAGCACTGTCAACCACAATTTCACCATCAATTTCAACTCCTCCAAAAAAAAGTTTCTCCAGATTTAATAAATCCACTATAACCAATTCATCCAGAGTAATTGCGAGTGTGGAATCTTTTACATTGAAGAGAACCTCATTAACCATTGGAGCAGTATCATCCCGGCGATAATTAACGACAAACAAACTGTCTTCAGTCGCCGGCTCATTACCATTGTTGAAGGTACCCGCCGAATAAAATGTAAAGGGTTCAATGATTAAAATAAGACTGTCCCTGCCCGGATAATTTTCAAGTAACTCTGCATCCGCCTCACTCAGTTTGATACAAGCGGTGTCATTGGATGAGGGGTAATAAACTTCTCCCTGGCTGAATGTAATCAAACTGTCTTCGGAACTATCATAAAAGGCAATCCCATCCAAATCGCTATAGTCACTCACTCCTGCTTTTTGTGGAATAGCAATTTCATTGAAAAATCCAATTCCCATATCCCAGGGTAATGTCAGGATGTCCGTATCAGCATCATATACTATTCCTGAAGATTCAATTTGCGGCGGTTGTTTTTCTACATCATCTGAACTTGTTATTGTCACAGGGAGATTTATGACCTCCAAATTACCGTTACTGTTTTCATCATAAACGGCATATTCATCAATTGTTAAAGAGAGAGCGTCTTCTGTACTCATCTCATCAATTAACATCTCCAGCTCTTTTTGATCGGCAAGCATCAGCTGTTGGACCCTCAAAAATATATCACCTGGGTGTGTAAAT
>Ga0208640_1000111_pt1 | contig 38723 bp, 33 predicted proteins | sample ETNtaG_23_FD_185774 | JGI IMG/M metagenome (GOLD analysis project Ga0208640, IMG submission 185774) | Marine microbial and viral communities from oxygen minimum zone, Eastern Pacific Ocean - ETNP201310SV72 (SPAdes) (version 2) | ecosystem: Environmental > Aquatic > Marine > Oceanic ... | reverse complement strand
TCTATTTTTAGTGTTTTTTCCTCAAAAAAACTTGACATGCTGTTTTTGCTACTATAAAAAGTGCACCAATCAACAAATATGTTGGTTGTCTTTTATAACTTAATGGAGAGATGTTATGTTAATGGATAATGTGACTGGTTGGATTAGAAAGTTAACTGAAGCAGGTGTAGCTGCGATCGCACTTGCAGTAGTTGTACAAGTAATCTTTGGTGGTGGAGCTGCATTCCTTCCAGGGGATGTAATTGCTACCTTAACTGGTATTATTAGTTCGCTTGGTGGTGAAGGCTTAGTCGGTTTACTTGCTGCGGCCTTGCTATACAAGATCTTTACACGTTAAAAAGTAACAAGTAACATATTAACTCAATAAAAGACCCGTCGAAAGGCGGGTTTTTTTATGCTTAATCTTAGTATTTACTATTAATATTCTTACTAATAAACTTGACACAATGTTTTTGGTACTATAAAAAGTGCACCAATCAACAAATATGTTGGTTGTCTTTTACCTCTAGAGGAGAAATGTTATGCTAATGGATAATATAATTGGATGGATCAAAAAGTTAACTGAGGCAGGTGTTGCAGTAATTGCTCTTGCAGTAGTTGTACAGATAATCTTTGGTGCTGATGCTGCGTTCCTTCCTGGGGACGTTCTAGGCAGTCTAACTGAAATAATCACATCGCTTGGTGGTGCTAACCTGGTTGGTTTAGTTGCAGCTGGCTTAATCTACAAGATATTTACACGTTAAAAGTAACATATAAACTCAAAAAAAAGACCCGCTGAGAGGCGGGTTTTTTATGGCTATCACTCAATTATGGCTGTGTAGTGAATCTCTAGATTCCTCTTAAAAGCTCATTTATCCCTACTTTAGATCTTGTTTTTGTATCAACCTGCTTGACTATTACTGCACAGTATAAAGAATAACTACCATCCTTTGATGGCAGATTGCCTGATACAACAACAGAGCCTGCCGGTATTCGCCCAAAAGTAACTTCCTCAGTTTCACGATTGAAGATTTTAGTCGATTGACCAATATAGACGCCCATTGATATGACTGAGCCTTCCTCAACAATCACTCCTTCGACAACTTCAGAGCGGGCTCCAATAAAGCAATTATCTTCAATAATAGTAGGATTGGCTTGCAATGGTTCAAGAACGCCACCTATCCCTACGCCACCCGAAAGGTGTACATTTTTACCTATCTGCGCACAAGAGCCAACAGTGGCCCAAGTGTCAACCATTGTTCCAGAGTCAACATATGCACCAATATTGACAAAAGATGGCATTAAGACCGTATCTTGAGCTATAAATGAGCCACGTCTTGCAGTTGCAGGCGGGACAACGCGAACTCCACTAGCTTGAAACTCTTCCAGAGTGGTATTTATAAATTTTGAAGGCACCTTGTCAAAGTATTGAGTGTATCCACCTGTCATAGGTTCGTTATCGTCCAGCCTAAAAGATAGAAGGACTGCCTTTTTCAGCCACTCGTTAACTTGCCAGTTCCCAATAGAATTTTGTTCAGCGACTCTTGCTTTTCCCGAATCAAGCAGATTTAGAGTCTCTGCAACAGCTTCCTTTATTTCACTATTTGCCGATTCTGGGGTTAGATGCGCTCTATCTTCGAAAGCGGATTCTATAATTTCTTTCATAATAATATGGGAATTAAAAAAAGAGCTAAATTATATCAGCAAGAAGTGTTTAGTTATCAGTTAATGCTTATGTTGATGGTTGTGGTGGTGTTCGTATGTAGTCATTAGATCGTTTATTTGGTCGGCAAATAAGTCATTAAATTGCTCATTATTTAAAATTGACGCGGGATGTCCTTGGCAACAAATGTGATGATATAGACATAGCACTTGAGTTGACTCTTTCATTACCCTATGAAGGTCATGAGATACCATTAAAACTGCACAGTTATTGTTTTGATGGATATCTTGAATCAATTTGTATAGTTGCATTTGTCCATCAATATCTAAATTTTGTGCTGGCTCATCTAGGATAAGGACATTAGGCTTACTTAGTAGTGCTCTTGCCAGTAGAACTTTTTGTAACTCACCTCCAGAAAGTTTCTTTAAGGGAGAATCAAGGAGGTTCTCTATACCTGTTAACACAATTATTTCATTTGTGAATACTGCCTCGACCTTTTGGTTAAGGGATAAAAAATCAATTACAGATATCGGAATAAAAGGATTCGGTGAGAATGTTTGTGGAGTATAGCCAAGACGGATATTTTTACTGTATTTAACTGTGCCGCTATCTTGATTGATTAGACCTAGGAGAACTTTAATGAGTGAACTTTTGCCAGCACCATTTGGTCCAATTAAAGTAATAAACTCACCTTGATGCAATCTAAAACTGACACTGTCCAAGATATTTTTACCTTGATGGTTAAGTGAAATGTTGTCTGCGGTAATTAGCGCTTTAGGCATAATCTTATTTTAACTAACATTGATAATCAAAGCTAATAATATACACTCTGAGAGAGGTTTTTCTTGGATAGTTAGGTTTAATAATAGTTAAGATTATAGGTAAAATTATCGTATGTCTCAACAACTCATTTTAGTCGACGGTACTGCTTACCTATTTCGATCCTACTTCTCGACGTTGTCATCAAATTTAAGTAATGAAAGCGGGTTTCCTACAGGCGCTATATTTGGTGTAATTAATTCAATTAAACACTTGCAACGAAAATATCCCAACGATAAGATTATTATGATATTTGACGCAAAAGGGTCGAATTTTCGACATGATATGTATTCACAATACAAAGAGAATAGGAAGCCTGCAGACGAAGCTCTAATTATGCAGATTGAACCGCTCTATAAAATTGTTCGGGCGATGGGCTTTCATTTTCTCTGTATAGAAGATGTTGAAGCTGACGATGTTATTGCGACAGTAAGTAAACTTGCGCAGGAGAGAGATTTTAAAGCCATAATTGCAAGTAGTGATAAAGATCTCTACCAACTTGTTAATCAAAATATTAACCAGCTTGACATGAAAGGCAAACTTTATGATGTTGAGAAGGTAGAGGAAAAAATGGGCGTTAAGCCTTATCAAATTAGAGATTTACTGGCACTGACCGGTGACTCTTCTGACAACATACCTGGCGTGCCAGGTGTTGGACCAAAAACTGCTGCCAAGTGGCTGCAATTGTATGGAGATATCGATGGTGTAAAGGCTAATGCAGACAACATAGCGGGCAAGATTGGCGAAAAACTACGTAGTTCATTTGAGGTAATTGACCTATCATATCGATTAGTAGGGCTTAAATTTGATGTTGATTTGCCTTCAGATGTTTTTCAAGAAGAGCCGGGCGAAGACAAGCAGGAGTTAGCTTCTCTTTTTACTCAATACGGCTTCTCTAATTGGTTAAGACAGCTAGGCAAAATTAACAAAGAAGTGTCTAAACAAGAATCAAGTGAAACTCATATTATTGAGAGTGAACATAAAGCAGCCCTATTTAATATCGGAGATTATTCGCAAAGTTTAATTCTCAAAAAGAGCGACTTTGATGGGCTTGTGAAAGAATTATCGGAAAGTAACAGTTTTGTTTTTGATCTTGAAACAAACAGTCTTGATTATATGAATGCAGAGGTTGTCGGCTTGGTTTTTTTGCTTGGCATGAGAGGTTATTATGTTCCAGTTGGGCATGATTATTTAGATGCTCCAGAGCAGCTATCGAGACAATTAGTTTTAGATGCTTTAAAACCAATTCTCGAAAGTAGTGAGATTGGCAAGATTGGACAAAACTTAAAATATGATGCTCACATTCTAGCCAATATAAGTATTGATTTATGTGGCGTGGTTGATGACACCATGGTGAAGTCTTATTGTTTAAATTCTGTAGCAACGCGTCATAATATGGATGATTTGTCAGAATATTATCTTGGACATAAAACGATTCATTATGCTGATGTTGCGGGTAGTGGCAAAAAACAATTGACATTTAATCAAGTAAATCTTAATGAAGCTACTCCATATGCTTGTGAAGACGTTATTGTTACTTATGAGTTAAACAAAGCGCTACAAGAGAAGCTAGAAAAATTTCCAAAATTAGTTTCACTATATCAAAACTTGGAGCTACCTCTTGTAAAGACGATGATGAAGTTGGAGCGCAATGGCGCTCTTGTCGATGTAGACTCATTATTCAAGCAACAATTCCAAATAAAATCTGAAATGGAGAAAATTCAGGCTCAGTCTTTTAAGATAGCTGGTGACGTTTTTAATCTTGATTCGCCTAAACAAATTCAGCAAATTTTGTTTAGTGAGGAGGGGTTAGGACTTGAACCTAAAAAAACAACAGCAAAGGGGCAGCCCTCAACCAATGAGGAGGCCCTAAAGTCGCTTGATCATCCTCTGGTAGATTTGATTATGTCATATCGTACATTGACTAAACTTAATTCTACTTATCTTGAAACCTTGCCAAAACAAATTAACCGTCAAACAGGCCGTCTACATACATCTTATCACCAAGCTGTTACAGCCACAGGGAGACTGTCTTCTTCAAAACCCAATTTTCAAAATATCCCTATTCGTACAGAAGAGGGTGCGCGTATCAGGTCGGCCTTTGTAGCAGGACCAGAAAACGTGATTTTTGCAGCTGACTATTCACAAATAGAGTTAAGAATTATGGCTCATATTTCTGGAGACAAAAGTCTCCTTAAGGCTTTTAATGACAATGTTGATGTGCATCTTGCTACAGCCTCACAAGTCTTTGGCGTAAAGTTGTCGGATGTTACTAATGAGCAACGACGCAAAGCAAAGGCAATAAATTTTGGCCTGATCTATGGAATGAGTGCTTTTGGATTGGCAAAGCAAATTAATGTTTCTAGGACTGAAGCTAAAAACTATATCGAAGACTACTTTAATAATTATCCTGGTGTTCTGGAATATATGAATGATACAAAAGAGAAGGCAAAATCTCAAGGCTTTGTAGAGACAATTTTTGGCAGAAGATTATATCTGTCTCAAGTGAATTCAAAGAATAAAGTGCAACAGCAGCGTGCACTCAGAACTGCAATTAATGCGCCAATGCAGGGTACATCGGCAGACATTATTAAGAGAGCAATGCTGACTATACAAGAATGGATTGATAGCGAAAATAATAATGTCAAAATGATTATGCAGGTACACGATGAATTAGTATTCGAAATGCCTGTTGATAGTGCAAAAAATTATGCCCAAAAAATACGCCTAATGATGGAAGCAGCAGCAACACTTAGTGTTCCGCTGATTGTTGATATAGGGATTGGTAATAACTGGCAAGAGGCGCACTAGATGATAAAGTTCTTATTGCATTGGTTAAGTTTTTATATATTGCTCCATATATAAAATCTATAGATAAACTAAAATACCAACTATATTTATTCATACTGACTAGTTAATTATGAAAGGGAAGTTGCAAAATTTACTCAATCAAAGTCTTTCCTCGCTAGTTGTTAAAGGTACTATTAGTACATTGCCCGACAAAATCCGTATAGATCACACGAAAGATCAAAAACACGGGGACTATGCAACGAATGTTGCACTTATCCTTGGCAAACAAAATAAATGTTCACCAACAGAACTTGCAAAAGTTATTATCGAACAGTTAGATGGGTCTGAATTTATTGAAAAAATGGAGATAGCTGGTCCAGGGTTTATTAATTTCTTTCTTTCTGAGGAATCTAACATCGCTGTTGTTAATGAAATTATCAGCCAAGGCGATTCTTATGGCAGATCCAGTGTTGGCCAAGGTCAAAGAGTGCTCTTGGAGTTTGTATCTGCAAATCCAACGGGCCCTTTACATGTTGGTCATGGAAGAGGTGCCGCATATGGCGCGTCAATATCAAACTTATTGCGAGCGATTGGTTTTGAAGTTGACAATGAATATTATGTCAATGATGCTGGAAGGCAGATGGATATTTTAACTGTAAGTATCTTCTTTCGTTACTTAGAAATCATCGGAGAAAAACTAAGGTTTCCTGATAACGCCTATCAAGGTGATTACATCAAGATAATAGCAAAAAGCATTGCCCTTAAGTATGCAAAAAAATGGCAAAAGTTTGCATCAGAAGTGTTTGAAAATATTTGTAAAGATGGCAGTGAAGGTGGCAATAAAGAGCAACATATTGATGAGCTTATTGAAAAAACTAAAACAATTTTGGGGGCTGACTATAAGAAAATCTTTCATATTGGTATTAATTCAATACTCGATGGCATCAAGGATGATTTGGCTGATTTCGGAGTAAATTATGAAAAGTGGTTTTCAGAACAATCATTAATTGACAATGGTATAGCAAAGAGTACTATTGAGGCGTTACAAAAAACTGGACATGTTTATAAAAAAGATGACGCTCTTTGGTTCAAAACTACAGATTTTGGTGATGAAAAAGATCGAGTTGTAGTGCGTGATAATAACTTGCACACCTACTTTGCTTCAGACATTGCTTATCATTTAGATAAATTTGAACGTGGCTATGACAAAATAATTAATATTTGGGGCGCTGATCACCATGGCTATATTGCTCGTGTGAAGGCTTCTATTGCGGCACTAAATCATGACCCCAATAAACTAGTAATATTATTGGTACAGTTTGCAAATTTATATAGGGGTGGTAAGAAGGTTCAAATGTCAACTCGTAGCGGCTCCTTTGTAACACTCGAAGAATTACGTAATGAGGTTGGCAATGATGCAGCACGTTTTTTTTATATTCTCAGAAAATCTGAGCAACACATGGACTTTGATCTCGACTTAGCAAAGTCAAAGACAAATGAAAATCCAGTTTTTTATATACAGTATGCACATGCACGAATTTGTTCAGTTTTTAGGCAAGCCGAAGAAAAAGGCCTTCAATTTGAGATCAAAAAAGCTGACCTCACACAACTCGTCGAGGATAGTGAAAAGGCACTTATTAAGGAACTTAATCGTTATAAAGGTGTAATTGAGTCTTCTGCTCTTCAGTACGAACCTCATCAATTGGCATATTACCTGCGCGAATTAGCAAATAACTTTCATAGTTATTATAATGCATACCCTTTTTTGCTTGATGATGTGGCATTATCACAAGCAAGATTGTCACTCATTTTTGCCACAAAACTAGTGATTGTTAATGGCCTAACAATATTAGGGGTAAATGCACCTGATTCAATGTGAATGATCAAGCTCAAAGAGATCAAGCTCTAGATATAAGCGATTCATATATCGTTCAAGCACCGGCAGGCTCGGGTAAAACTGAACTACTTACTCAGCGATACCTTAAATTATTAAGTATTTCAGAAGAACCTGAAAATATTTTGGCGATGACCTTTACTAACAAGGCGGCTGATGAACTTAAATACAGGGTTATTAGGTCACTAGAAAGGTCAAAAACATCTGCCCCAAAGACTTCGCACGAAAAACTCACCTGGGAACTTGCAAATCAAGCCTTGAAACGTTCAAAGCAAAGAGGTTGGGATATATTTAGCAATCCTTCACGAATTAAAATTGGAACTATTGATTCTTTGTCAAGTTTAATAGTTTCAAGATATCCTGCTATCGAAAATCTAATGACACCGAGAATAATGGCGAAATCTTATGAGTACGAATATCTATATCAAAAAGCAGCAGAAAAAACACTATTATTGATAGAAGAAAGTGACTTTCAAAAGGTTATCTCTGTCGTCTTATTTCATTTAGATAACAATGTAGAAAAATTCTATCGATTAGTCACTCGAATGTTAGCAAAGCGCGAACAGTGGCTACCTAGACTTTACCTCAAAGGAGTTCTTGATATTGATATTTTGGAAAAAGCAGCCCAACAAATAATTATTGAGCATTTACAAAGTCTGAATAATATTGCAATAAGTTACTTTGATCAAAACTTCTTCAGCCTAATTTCAAAAAATACGCGTCATGATGTTAGAAAAATAAAAAAGCTTCCCGGTCCCGAAATAAGCAACCTAGAAGAATGGAAAATACTTAGTGATCTATGTTTGACAAAAAGCGGTCAATGGCGCAAGAAAATTGATAAGAATTTAGGTTTCCCAGCAGAACTAAAAGAGCAAAAAAAAGAGCTGTTAATGATTCTGACTGAATTGCGGAAAGATGATTGTCTGAAGAATCAATTAATGGAATTAAATTTATTGCCTGATGTATACCTTGAAAAAGCCTCAAACAAAGTCCTTAGAGATATCAGCGAGGTTCTTAAATTATCTGTGGCGCAATTGAAGCTACTTTTTAACGAATTAAGTGTACAAGATTTTTCGGAGGTTGGTCTTCAAGCTATAAGTGCTCTTGATAGTCGTGAAAAGGTTAGCGATATTGCATTATTCTTAGATTATCAAATTAAGCACCTCTTAATTGATGAATTCCAAGATACCTCTTATGCTCAGTTAATTCTAATTGAGAAGTTGCTAGAAAATTGGCAACACGGTAGCGGCAAAACAATTTTCTTAGTTGGCGATCCAATGCAATCTATTTACCGTTTCCGCGAATCCCAAGTGGGTATATTTCTAGAGGTTAAAAAAAATGGTATTTCAAATGTTAAGATTAATTCATTATTACTTAACAATAATTTCAGATCAAACAAAAGCGTTGTCGATTCTAATAATAAGTTTTTCTCAAGAATTTTCCCTTTAGAAGACAGTTTGATTCATGGTGCAATTCATTATTCAAAGTCAAGTGCTGCTTCTAGCAAAGTTATTGGGGGCGCAATTAATTTTTTTCCGTATGCCTATAAACAAAATCACCAAGAAGCTCAGCAAGTAGTCAGCATCATTCAGCAAAATCTTGCTTTAAACGCTAATCAAGAAATTGCAGTACTAGTTAAATCAAGAAGTCATTTGAAAGAGATCATAGAATATCTTCAGCTTAATAATATTGACTATGAAGCTATCAAAACATTGCCATTAAGGTCTCACTTGTTTACAAGAGATTTAATAAGCCTGACTCGCGCTATTCTCAGTTTAGCTGACAAATTAGCTTGGCTTTCAATTCTCCGCGCGCCATGGTGTGGCTTGAGCTTGAAAGATTTAGTTATATTTAGTTCATCAGATGACATGACAATTTTTCATCAGTTGGAAGATAAAGCTTTGTTGATGAAGTTAGATAAAGATAGTAAAGCTAGAGCGGCGCATCTTCATCAAGCCCTTTCTGAGGTGATAGCTAACAAAGGTCGTTTTTCTTTTGTTGAACGATTTAGTTTTGCCCTCAATCAGCTATGTCCTCATCAAGAATTAGATACTCAGCAGCGAGACATAAAGTCGAATTATCTATCTCTATTAAATGATTGCGAGATCAAGCAATCATTAAATATAGAAACTATTGAGTCTATGCTTAAAGATTTATATGCACCTTCCCAGCCATCTAATGTAAAGCTTATGACAATTCATCAAGCCAAAGGACTTGAATTTGATATCGTCATTTTGCCTGGTCTTGGAAGAGCTCAGAGAAATGAACAGGCGCCACTTATACATATGAAAGAATTCTCAAATAGCGGTCTCCTGCTTGCCCCAATTAAGTCAGCATATGAGATTAAGGATTCACAAACATATCAATATTTGAAGCATATTGAAAAACAACAAAACCATTATGAGTTAATGCGCCTTCTTTATGTTGCAATGACAAGGGCAAAACAAAAGCTACACTTGTTAGGTTGCTTAACTGAGAAAGGAGTTGCGCCTAAAAATACATTCTTTGAACTGTTAGGTCCTTTTTTTCAAAAATCAATAAAGCAAATTGATGACTCGTTAGCAAAAATAAACCAACAAGGGCGCTCAACTCTGTTGAGGCGTTATAAAGAACTCACGCCACTTCAACAGAGAAGTCTAATTAGTGTAAGTGAGACTCAAAGTTTATCGATGGATATTAACCCTATATATCAAAGTGCTCTTGGATCTTTAGTCCACTATTATTTTGAGAAAGGGTCCTTTTCACCAACAAAAGAACATGCAGAATTGAGATTGCTTGAAAGGGGCGTCCCTAGTAGGCTTGTTCATTCATATGCAAATGAAGTCTGTCGATTACTTCAAAATACAAAGAAGGACAAATTATTTGACTGGCTGTTCAAAGATAGAGAGTCTACTCAGGTCGAGGCAGAATATAGCAATAAATCATCTACAATTGTCATCGATAGGATGTTTATTGAAAATGATATTTTATGGATTATTGATTTCAAAACTGCAAGGCCAAAGGAAGATGAGAATATTGGTGATTTTATTGAACATCAAAAGATCTTTCATCGAAAGCAACTTATGGAATATAAAGACATTCTACAAGGTGTTTTTAATTTGCCAACAAAGGTGGCTTTGTACTGTCCAGCTGTTAGCAAATTAGTTAACTTTGATTAAAGTTTTGTAGCAAAATATTGCTGGACAAAACTGATAATTACCCCTATGATGGTTCTCAATTTAATTTAATTATTAAACAATGGATAAGCACAGCAAGTTGATCGGTCTACATGATTATAGCGATAGTCATGGGGGATACAAAATTAGGACTATCAATCCCAAAATTCAAAGTGGATCTACGGTTTTGTTTGAGTGTTATGAAGATATGCAATTGTCACACCAGGGGCAATATTCTGGAGTTACCTATGGCACCGGTGGTTTATCAACTCAAAAAGCTTTTGAGAAGGCTATGTGTAGTCTTGAAAATGGACATAGTTCGCACGCTTTTTCATCAGGAATTAATGCTATTATTAATACATTAATGGCATTTACAAGGAGCGGAGACGAGGTTCTGATTGTTGATAATGTGTATGGTCCAACAGCAAGGTTTTGCCAAAAAATTCTTACCAAGTACAACATTAAGATCACCCACATAGAATCTAGTATAGGCGCTGAAATTAATGAATACATCAATGACAATATAAAAATGATTTTTTTAGAGTCTCCAGGCTCGAATACTTTTGAAATTCAAGACCTAGATGCAATTGTACAGACAGCAAAAAAGTCTAACATTATTACTGTCATTGACAGTACTTGGGCAACACCTTTATATTTCAAACCTTTGGGCCTTGGAATTGACATTTCAATACATTCTGCTACCAAGTATATTTGTGGTTATTCAGATGTTCTGTTGGGTTGTGTGACAGTAAACAAGAAGCACTCAAAAGAATTTGATGAATATCGTAATACAGTAGAAAACTACACAAATGCACATGACTGCTATCTTGCATTGAGGGGACTGAGGTCACTTAGAGCCCGCCTAAAGGCGCACGAGCAGTCAGCATATGAAATTGCTAGATGGTTAGAGTCAGTTGAAATTGTTGACACTGTTATTCATCCAGGGTTTGAGGCGCATCCTCAGCATCATTTGTGGAAAAGATATTTCACCGGGGCATCAGGACTTTTTGCTTTTACGTTTAAAGAAAAATACTCTGAACAAAAAATTGCTATATTTATGAATTCTCTTGAAATGTTTGGTCTAGGTTATAGTTGGGGTGGTTTTAAAAGTCTTGCGAAAGCAAAGCAATACAAGCGTAATGGTGAGGACGTGCACCAAGGTAAGCACCTTATTCGACTCAATATTGGACTTGAAAATACGCAAGACTTAATAGAGGACCTAAGAGGTAGTTTCTCTAAACTAAACTAAAATTCTATCGTACTCTTTTCTCATTCTTTAGCCACCATATTAACAGCAATAACTGAATCATTAGTATTGGAATGACAGATAAAAGAGTCACTTCCCATGAAAAATTAAATACAAACCAACCAGCACTTAGCGCGGCGAAAGCTTGAAACCAAAAAACCAAAAAATCGTTCAGTGATTGTGCTTTATATTTTTCATTTTCATGGTACGACTTTGGTAGGAGACTTGTGCCACCAATAAACAAAAAATTCCAGCCTAAGCCAAGAAGGACTAGTGACACCCAGTAATTATTCAGATTATGGCTAAGGTAAGCAATGACTATAGAGACGAAGAATAAAACAACGCCTAAAATCATCATTTTTGAGATGCCCAAGTATTTCACAATAAAGGCTGTGAATAGTGAAGGCAAGAACATCGCTATTACATGGCTTTGAATTACAAATTTTGTGTGGTGAAGTGAAAAACCATCCATAACATGCATGCTAATAGGCGTTGCAGTCATGACAAAACTCATAACAACATAACCTGTTGTTGCGGCGGATGCTGCTACTATAAAAGAGCTTTGCTTCATAATATCAATTAGAGAGCGTTTAGATTGGTCAGATTTTTCAACAAATTTATTGGCTGGTTGGAAAAAACAAAGCAATATAAAGGCGATCAAAAAAAGTAATCCAAGTAATATGTATGAACCAACAAAGTTGATGGTGAATATATCTTTACCAATGGTGGCTACTTCAGGGCCAAGATAAGCCGACACAAGTCCGCCTAAAAGGACAATTGCTGTTGCTGTTGCTCTTTGTTCTTCAGAAACACTTTCAATTGCGGCAAATCTAAACTGATTCATTGTTGCTACTGTTGCACCTAAGAGAAAACTAGACAGACAGAATAGGAGAAAAGAACCGGTGATAATCGCAAATACACTTAGCCCAAGTAGGGCTATTGAATAGATACATATAATTAAGAAGACTGTTTTTCGACCAAAGATTGACATTAAACGAATTACCGGAAAAATACTGACTGCAGTTCCAACCACAATTGCAGCAACAGGCAGGGTTGATAGACTTTTTGAGCTAGCTAGTTCATTGCCCAAAATGCCGCCAACAAATACGGTAAAGACGCTAAGCGACATAAACAGTGCCAAACATATGGCCAATATCCAAACATTTCTGGGGAGATTTAGCATAATTTTTATGTTTTTTGTGCAGTAGGAATTATTTTTTTCTCTTCCAGCTAGGAATTGTTTTTTGTTTTTTCCTACTTAAGGTTAGCCTTTCACTTGGCACATCTTGAGTAATAGTGGAGCCTGCCCCTATTGTTGCATTTTCACCAATACTAACTGGAGCAATCAATTGTGTATCGGAACCAACAAAGACCCCATCTTTTATAATAGTTTGATGTTTATTGACGCCATCATAATTGCACGTTATAACGCCAGCACCGATGTTTACATTTTTACCTATAGTGCTATCACCAATATAGCTTAGATGAGGAACTTTTGAACCATCATCAATACTGGATTTTTTTACTTCAACAAAATTACCAATTCGAGCACTATTCCCAATTTCAGTTTCTGGTCTAATGCGTGCAAATGGACCTATTGTTGTGTGACTACCAATCACCGCATCCTCAATAATTGTGTTTGCTTTAATTTCTGCATGATCGCCGATTTTAGCGTTTTTTATAATACAGTTAGGCGCAATTAGAACATTTTCACCTAATTCATTTTCACCTTCAAGGACTACATTTATGTCTACTGAACAGTCCTTACCAAAGATTAAACCGCCACGACAGTCAAATCGATTTGGGTCTTTGATGGTCAGTCCTTTAGACATCAATTCTTTGGCTTGCTGTTGCTGATATATGCGCTCCGCTTCGGCTAATTGGTTTTTATCGTTTATACCCATAACTTCAGATACATTGTCGCACACTAGTGATGAAATAGTAACATTATCTTCGACAGCAATTTTAACTATATCCGTTAGGTAAAGCTCACCCTGAGAATTATTAGGTTCGAGTTGGGCAATATATTTCTTTAAAAGAGATCCTTGGATGGCTAAAATGCCGGTATTTATTTCATTAATTTTCCTTTCATTGATATCCGCGTCTTTGTCCTCAACAATCGCTTTAATTAGTTCATTCTTATTGCGAATTATGCGTCCATAGCCATTTGGATCATTTAGTAATGCGCTTAATAGAGAAAAGCCATTTTTCTCAGATTTATCTACTAGAGATTTTATTGTATTTGTTGTTATGAGAGGTACATCTCCATAGAGAATGACGCAAGTTGCTTTATCATTGATAATAGGTGTGGCTTGTTGAACTGCATGTCCTGTTCCTAATTGTTTTTTTTGTACTATCCAATTTATAGAATCTTTATTAATTGAGTTCTTTATCGCTTTGGACTCATTGCCAATCACAATATTGATTGAGGTGGATAAGGGTTGTATCGCATCAATAGCGTGCTGCAGTAATGTTTTGCCGCCGAGATGGTGGAGCACTTTTGCCTTTTTTGATTTCATTCGAGTGCCTTGGCCGGCAGCTAAGATGATGGCTTCAATCATTTGTGTATGGGACATTTGTCTCTAACTTTAAATTAATGCTTATTTTAAGCGATAACTTATTATTTGTATAATGTTAGAGTTTCAATAAATGTGTATTTTCATCTAGAATTTATGAATTATTTGATTTATTAATAGTAAAATTCGCAATAGATTATGACAAGTGAATGTAACTATGGCCAGAAATGATATATCCAGTTTATTTGGAAAATCTCCTATAAAGCCCCTACAAAAACACATGAAGCAAGTGCATTCATGTCTAAAAGATTTTGGTGTTTTTGCTAAGTCTGCAAATGCTCAAGATTGGGATAAGGCTACAATATTGGCTGTTTCAATTAATAATAAAGAGGAAAAAGCCGACAAACTAAAAAAGAAATTGCGCATGAATTTGCCAAGCACATTCATGATGCCTTTTTCTCGCAGGGATCTGCTTGATGTCCTCCTAATTCAAGATTCAATTGCCAATATTACCAAAGACCTTGCCGGTCTAATGATGACTCGGCATATGGTTTTTCCATCTGAAATTGCTCAAGACTTTATTGAGCTAGCCAATCTTTGCATTAAGACCTCTAACGCAGCTCTAAAAGCAATATATGAACTTGATGAGCTGTTAGAAACGGCATTTAGCAGTCGTGAAAGAAAATTAGTTGCTGAGATGATTGCTAATGTGAATAAATTTGAACACCAGACTGATGTGGTTCAAAGCGAAATTCGTAACAAACTGTTTAAACTAGAATCTACTCTGCCTCCTGTAGATGTAATGTTCTATTATCGAGCTATTGAATGGCTTGGTGAGACCGCCGACGCAGCCCAGAAAGTCGGTTCGCGTTTTGAAGTTATGTTAACTAAATAACGGTTAGAATTATTTATGGATATTATTGCTAATTACGGTAATGTATTAATAATACTGGCAATTGTTTTTGGTGTATTTATGGCTTGGGGCATTGGCGCAAACGATGTTGCAAACGCAATGGGTACATCGGTAGGTTCTGGCTCTGTTACGATTAAACAAGCGATTATTATTGCAGTTATTTTTGAATTTTCTGGTGCAATTCTAGCTGGCGGTGAAGTTACAGCTACAATACGTAAAGGTATTTTAGATGCGGCATTATTTACTAATGACCCGCATTTATTGGTTTATGGCATGATGGCATCATTATTAGCAGCAGGTGGTTGGCTATTAATTGCTTCATCATTTGGTTGGCCAGTTTCTACAACACATTCCATTGTCGGGGCGATTGTGGGATTTGGTGCTGTTGGTGTGGGCTTTGATGCTGTTGCTTGGAGCAAGGTAATTAAAATTGTAATAAGCTGGATAGCTTCTCCAATATTGGCTGGAGTCATTTCCTTTACCTTGTTTAGGAGTCTTCAAAATTTAATTATTGACACTCAGAATCCGTTTAATAATGCAAAGAAATATGTCCCGTATTACATGTTTCTAGTTGGTTTTGTAGTCTCTTTAGTAACTATATTTAAGGGATTAAAGCATGTTGGTTTGAGTTTTACTACATCTTCAAGTTATTTATTGTCATTAGGGTTTGGCCTACTTGTGGCAATTATTGGAACTCTAATGATTAGAAACATTCATCTTGATCCTGATGAAAACAAAGATTTCTACTTTGCTTCGATGGAGAGAGTTTTTAGTGTGCTTATGATTATTACAGCGGCGGCAATGGCTTTTGCGCATGGCTCTAATGACGTGGCTAATGCTATAGGACCATTGGCAGCGATTTACGGTGTTATTGAAAGTGGTGGCGCTATTGGCTCTAAGAGTGCACTCCCAGTATGGATATTATTAGTTGGTGGTGTTGGTATTGTTGTTGGACTTATCACTTATGGCCATAGAGTTATTGCAACTATTGGTACAGGGATTACTGAGCTTACCCCGTCTCGTGGTTTTGCTGCTACACTAGCAGCTGCGGCGACGGTGGTCATAGCATCAGGAACTGGAATCCCTGTTTCAACAACACAAGTATTAGTTGGTGCGGTGTTGGGCGTTGGTCTTGCTCGGGGAGTGGCTGCGTTAGATACGCGGGTTATTAATAGGATATTTTTGTCATGGATTGTGACCTTGCCAGCAGGTGGATTTATGTCGATATTATTTTTCTTTGCTCTAAAAGGGGCTTTTGGAGCGTGAAAAAGCATGACAATTCAAGTTATAAGTAAAATTTTCTAGAGGACTTTTTATGACTTTGGAAGAGGTTCAAAAAAAAATTGAATTAGGTATAGATCAATCACAGGTTACTATGGAAGGTGATGGCTGTAATTGCTCTGCGGTAGTTGTGTCACCTTTTTTCGAGGGTTTGTCATTATTGCAAAGACAAAGAGTGGTGCTTGCACTGGTAAGTGAAGAAATTAGAAGTGGTGAGCTGCATGCACTCAGTGTTAAAACATACACCCCAGATGAGAGATAGTATATAATTCCACCCTTTATTGGGTTTGATGATGAACAAATACACAAGAGGTTAACTAAATGAAGAAATTTATAATATTGTTATCACTAATTGCTACTACTATTTTGCTGACAGGTTGCGGATCGGTCAATGATTTGTACAGTGATAAGTACGGTGATGACTGGTTTAATTCTACTACATAATAAATTACAACAAATTAGTAAAATGAAAACAGAAATTCACCCGTCTTACGGCGCCATTAAAGTTGTGTGTAGCTGTGGAAATGCGTTTGAAACGCGATCCACTTCAAGTAAAGATGAGCTCCATATAGATGTATGCTCTAATTGTCATCCTTTTTACACAGGGAAACAAAAAATTGTTGATACTGCTGGGCGAGTAGAAAAGTTCAAATCTCGTTATAGTTCGTTTAAGCGTTAATTTAATTGTTTTTTTTGCTTGAATAAAGCCACGATTGTGGCTTTTTTTATGTAAGAAGGATTATCAAAGGAATCGATAAAATCATTATAATCACTACTCCAATTTAGATATTGCTATGACATCTGATTATATAAATGCACTATTAAAAAAAGAGGTTAAGAGAACTCCGATATGGGTAATGAGACAGGCTGGTCGCTACCTGCCAGAATACCGTTCTACTCGTAAAAAGGCCGGTGATTTTTTAAGTTTGTGCAAATCAAGTGAACTTGCATGCGAAGTGACGCTTCAGCCGTTAGAGCGTTTCGACTTAGATGCGGCCATTCTTTTTTCAGACATCTTGACTATTCCGGATGCAATGGGCCTAGGATTATATTTTTTAGAAGGTGAAGGGCCGAGATTTTTAAAACCTTTGAGCAATCTAAGTGATATAGAAAGACTGACTAAGCCAGATGTAGGTGGCAAGTTGACCTATGTTTTTGATGCTGTATCGACAATTAAAAAAAACCTCAAGAATACAGTGCCGCTTATTGGTTTTAGTGGCAGTCCCTGGACATTGGCAACTTATATGGTAGAAGGTGGTTCTAGTAAAAGCTTTTCTAAAGTGAAAGCTTTAATGTTCCAGAATCCACATCATATGAATCAACTATTGGATATTCTTGCTGACACGGTTATTGACTATCTTAATGCTCAGATAGAAGCTGGAGCTGATTCAGTAATGATTTTTGATACTTGGGGTGGCTTGTTGAATAAACAGTGTTATGAGAATTTCTCTCTTCGATATATGGCTAAGATTGTTGATGGTCTTCATCGTAATTACGATGGTAAAACTATTCCAGTAACACTCTTTACTAAGGGAGGTTCTGCTTGGCTTGAGAAAATTGCTGCGAGCGGTTGCGATGGTATTGGGCTGGACTGGACTATAGAGTTAGGTGAGGCAGAGCGTCGAGTCGGTCAGCAAGTAGCGTTACAAGGAAATCTAGATCCTTCTGTGTTATACGCCACTCCAGAAGTGATAGTTTCTGAAGTCAATAAAGTACTTAATCAATTCAAGGGTGAGACAGGTCATGTATTCAATCTCGGGCATGGCATCACACCAGATGTAAATCCTGAGAACATGAAGATTTTAGTCGATGCTGTGCATGCTTATTCTAAGACAAATTAGCACAATTACTCTATGACAACAAACTGTGCCATATTTCTTCTGTGATAAAATTCAGAATTCACTAGCTGATTAATTGATATGTCAATACTAAAAAATATTTTTGAAAATCTCAAACAGTCTGGAAGAAAAGCTTTTATACCGTTTATTACCGCTGGTGATGGCGGCTTAGATAATACTGAGGCGTTGATTTTCTCGTTGGCTGAGAATGGCGCTGAAATTATTGAACTAGGAGTTCCATTCTCCGATCCAATGGCGGATGGCCCAGTGATAGCTAAGTCACATGAGCGAGCGGTTGCCGATGGTGTGAGTCTGGCGGATGTACTTGATATCGTTGAGCGTTTTAGGGGACAAAATAAAGAAACAGGTATTGTTTTAATGGGTTATACCAACCCAGTTGAAATTTATGGCTATAAGGCTTTCGCTGAAAGGGCAAAGGAAGTTGGCGTGGATGGGGTTTTGATGGTCGATATGCCTCCAGAAGAGGCACAAGATCTAAAAAAGGAGCTGGATTATGTTGGTATTGATCTGATATTTTTAGTCGCACCAACTACAACAGAGGAGCGTCTCCAGCAAATTGCAAGGATTGCAAGCGGCTATATCTATTACGTCTCCTTGAAAGGTGTAACAGGCGCAGCAAACCTTGATGTTGAATCTGTCAATTATCATTTATCAAGAATGAGAAATTATATTGACTTGCCGGTTGGAGTGGGGTTTGGTATTAAAGATGCTGAAACAGCAAAAAAAATCAGTAAAACTGCAGATGCAGTTATTGTTGGAAGTACTATTGTCTCTATTATTGAACAATTTTCTAGTGATAGAGATAAAATGATTAAAAAGGTTGGTAATCTGGCCTTTAAGATTTCGAACGCAATTAATTAGAAAGGTACGCAATGAGTTGGCTAGAGAAAATATTGCCTCCAATCGGCAAAAACGCAAAAAAAAATATACCAGAAGGTCTTTGGAGTAAGTGCCCAGAGTGTAGTCGTGTCCTCTACCAAGAAGAAATCAAGCGCTTACAATATGTTTGTCCACAATGCGACCATCATTTACAAATTTCAGCTAGAGTTCGAATCGAAAATTTCCTAGATGTAGAACGCCAATTTGAGGTTGGTTATAATATTGAATCCACTGACCCACTAAAATTTAAAGACCAGAAGAAATACAAGGATCGTAGTTCTGATGCCCAAAAAATGACCAAAGAGAAAGACGCCCTAATTGTAAAGAAAGGTTTTTTGAAAGGTATTCCGGTGATTGTGGCTGCATTTGAATTTAATTTCATGGGCGGATCGATGGGCTCTGTCGTTGGTGAGAAGTTTGTAAGGGCGGTTAATGCTGCAATTGAAAAAAAGCAACCGTTAATTTGTTTTTCAGCTAGTGGTGGTGCTCGAATGCAAGAGGGACTTTTTTCTTTAATGCAGATGTCTAAAACTTCGTTTGCAGTTAAATTATTGGCAGACAAAAAAATCCCTTTTATTTCTGTTTTGACTGACCCCACTATGGGAGGAGTTTCTGCAAGTTTAGCAATGCTGGGTGATGTTCATATTGCAGAACCTAATGCAAGAATAGGTTTTGCTGGTGCTAGAGTGGTAGAGCAGACGGTTCGTGAAGAGTTACCTGAAGGCTTTCAAAGAAGTGAATTTTTGTTGGAAAAGGGGGCAATTGATATGATCGTTCATCGATCAGAATTACGACAAAAAATTTATCAAATATTATCAGCATTAACCCATCAAGGTTAATTTAAATTGTTATATTTTTTCTACTCTATATAAATTGATTATCTGATAAAGCGCAACATATGAAAGTATTGTTAGCTAATCCAAGAGGATTCTGTGCCGGTGTTGAACGTGCTATAGAGATAGTTGAGCGTGCTCTTAAAAAGCATGGCTCGCCAATTTACGTTCGTCACGAGGTTGTTCATAATAAGTATGTAGTGAGCGAATTGAAGAATAAAGGAGCTGTGTTTGTTGATGAAATAAGCCGAATCCCTAAAGGTAGTGTTGTTATTTTTAGTGCACATGGCGTTTCTCAAAAAGTAAGAAATCAGGCAAAATCGATGACGCCAATTATTTATGATGCCACTTGCCCTTTAGTAACAAAAGTCCACAAAGAGGTAGCGAGGCGCCAGAAAAATAATCATCAAGTTATACTTATCGGTCATAAAAACCATCCAGAGGTTGAGGGGACATTAGGTCAATCAATTGAGACAAATAGCATTTCTTTGGTTGAGTCGATTAAAGATATAGAGTCTCTTGATTATCAACCTGAGGAAAGTCTTTCTTATACGAGTCAGACAACCTTATCTGTCGATGACACTATGCTGCTTGTCGAAGCTCTAGTAACTAAATTTCCATGGATTCATGCGCCGAAAAAAAATGATATTTGCTATGCGACACAGAATCGTCAAGACTCTGTCAAAGCAATTATTGAAGAGGTAGAGGCATTAATAGTAATTGGTTCAAAAAACTCATCCAACTCAAATCGACTTAGAGAGATTGCTGAAAAAAAACAAAAACCAGCGTACTTAATAGACGATTCAGATGATATTAACAGTGAATGGTTAGCTGGAATTAACTCAGTTGGTGTTACCGCAGGGGCATCGGCCCCTGAAGTTTTAGTTCAAGAAGTTATCAACTACCTTGTAGACAATGGAGCTAAAGAAGTAGTTGAATATAACGGTTCCAATGAATCAATGCATTTCCCTGTTCCAAGAACATTGAAATGAAAAAAGTTTTTTAAATATATATATAGGTGAAGAATGGCTAAATACAATATCTATGGAATCGGCGCAGCTATAGTTGACACAGAGGTCGTTGTTAATGATTCATTTCTAAATGAAAATGAAATTAGCAAAGGTTTAATGACACTTGTTGATGAAGGGCGTCAAAAATACCTAATTGATTCACTCACAACGCAGAGCATTCCTGTGAAAAGGAGTTGCGGAGGTTCAGCCTGTAATTCAGTGGTTGCAGCAAGTAGGTTTGGATCTTCAGCATTTTTTTCAGGGAAAGTTGCGGATGATGAAGAGGGCGTTTTCTTTGTTAAAGATTTAAAACATTCCGGTGTAGATTTTCATCAAGTAGACCCATCTAATGGAGTTACAGGAAAGTGTCTGGTTATGGTTACGCCAGATGCTGAGAGAACTATGAATACCAATTTAGGCGCCAGCTTAGAACTTTCCTATCGAGAAATTGATGAAACAGCATTAGCAAATTCTGACTGGCTTTATATCGAAGGATATGTAGTTACTGATGATCAAAGAACCTCTGTTGCGAGAGATGCAATGGCATTTGCAAAGAAAAATAGAGTTAAGACCTCATTGAGTCTTTCTGATCCATTTGTGGTTGAGGTTTTTTCAGATAATATAAAAACTATTATTGGTGAAAATGGCGTTGATTTAATTTTCTGTAATGGCGATGAAGCCAGAAGTTTTACTGGAACTCACACAATAGAAGCGGCAGCTGAGGCATTAAAGAAATATGCAAAAACCTTCGCTATTACAAGAGGCCCAGGAGGATCATTAGTGTTTGATGGAGCAAATCTAATCCATACTCCAGGCATCCTTACAAATGCGATTGACACCAATGGTGCGGGCGATATATTTGCGGGAGCTTTTTTGCATGCTCTTATTAGTGGACGTGATTACAGTTGGGCAGCACAATTTGCCAACACTGCTGCGTCAATTGTTGTAAGTTCGTTTGGTCCGCGAATTAAAGATATTGAATATATTAGTCTTAAATCTAGATTTGATCTTCAATAATTAATAATAATTTACCTTATTTAATATAGAATAAATTGTTTATAATTTAATTGAATTCCAAAATAAACCATAAAAACCATAATGAAATCGGCAATTAATAAATTATTTCAACTAAGAAAAGCGCTTGATGATTGTGAAAAAGAATTAGGCTTGAATCATTTGTCAGAAATTGAGAGGGCGATAATTTCATTTGTCTCTTCCAACTCTTGCAATACAATTACGGCAATTAAGAAACATCCATATTTCACTAAATATTCACTTTCTACTATAAAAAGAGCAGTTCTTTCTCTACAAAACCAAGGTGTCATATTATCTCGACAGTCTGCGACTGATAAGCGTGAAATGCATCTTGAGTTTAATGCTTAAACTTGAATTTAAGCTTAATAACTTTTAGATAGAATTCTCTACCCTAGTAATTATCGTATAAATGAATTTTAAAAAAAGTTGAATTATATTCAATTACAGATGAATTCAGCTTGAAATATATTAATAAATAAGTTAATATTAGCATGCTTATTAATGGTGATAAGCATATCAAAGGTGATAATCGTTTGGTTTTTTGGCGCCGTTGGATTTAAAAATTACTAATTAATGTGGGGTAAGCATTATAAAGGTCATAAGGCACTGACTGAGAAAGATGACAGGCAGTATAAATAATTAACATCTGAGCTGGGTGTTCTTAACGACCAGCTTTATAAAAAGCGTAAGGAGTTGCGATGATATATTGTAATCAGAGCTACTACAAAATTTCAAATATATTTTTAATATTAACAACACATACGTTAGTTAACTTGGCCCAATATTCTAGATGAATACTTTAGGTTTTTTTCTTTTTTACAAATTACCTCAAGAGAGAAATTGGTATCGTTTTGTTGATGAACCTCTAACCCAACTAGAGAATTTATGTAATGCCAAGGTATTAGATAAAGAAAAAATTATTACGATTGCTCACAAAATTTATCAGATGAGTGAATATACTCCCTCCTCGTCAAAAAAAGGTGCTACCTTCGATGCGCGCGATGAAGTTTGTGAATATGTTAAAAGATTAGCTAGTCACTATAATAATCAAACTGACCTTAACCAGATAGATATACAATCTGAATGTGACATTATTGCTAATGAGGCACAAAAAGTGGAGACGACCCATAGGCGCATATCGGCATTACTTTTTGGTAATAATCTAATAAATAATTTAATAGTTCTTGTACTTGTATTTTTCGTAACATTATTTAATGGTGATGTGGAAGCTATTGCAGGCACCCAGATCTGGCTTCAGATTGGCATGATCACCTTGTGCTATCTTTTGTTTGGCTATAGAGTATTCTTTGGTGTTATAGCTGCTATTGAGCTTTCAGGTTTGTTGATATGGCACTGGGATATCTACTCTACACTCAATCATTTAATAGCAATTATTGGCGCAATATCACCACTGCTAGCCATTGCTTCTATGAGAGTATTTAAACTCTCAAGTTTTTTCGACGGCGAACAGTTGGTCTTTCAGCACGTAATTTTTTTGGTTATATTAACTGCTCTATATAACACCCTAATGAAATTTTTTGCTTATACGACAATCCAGAATAATTTTTTTCCTTTAGATCCAGCTCCTGTTAATATTACCGCCACTGAATTTATACAGTCTTATCTATATGGCGATATTCTTGGTGGCTTAGTTGTATTATTCTTTGCTACTTTATTGGTTGAACCATTGATTAGATATATATTGGGTAAATTATTATTGCTTAATAAAGCTTAATTTAAGCTTTCCGCTAGGGTTCTAACTTTTTCTATACGAGTATAATTCTCCTGCATTTCAGCATTGAAAATTAACGTGTTTTGATTTTTTAATTTATAGGTTTGTGGGCTTTTTTGAATCAAATTAATGATTTTAGTTGGTTCAATATAGTTGTTTTTACTGAGAGTAATTTCTGCCATGTCATCAAATATATTTATTTTAGTAATTCCAATTTTTTCGGCAAAAATTCTTAGTGAAGTCGAGGCAAAAAGATTATTTATAGAGTCAGGCAAGAGTCCAAAACGATCTATCATTTCAATTTTCAATTCTTTAAGGTCATCATCATTTATTGCACTAGAAATACGTTTATAGAATACTAATCTTTCATGCACATCGTCGAGATAGGTTTGAGGGATTACGCAAGCAATACCAGTATTAATTTCAATTTCTTTAAGCAATGAATCATCTAAATTGAGTTTAGTATTGTTCTTGATTGCATCAACGGTTCTCTTTAATAGGTCATGATAAAGATTGAATCCAATTTCAGATATTTTCCCGCTCTGATTTTCTCCTAGCAAATCTCCTGCACCACGAATCTCTAGGTCATGGTTGGCCAGCATAAAGCCGGCTCCAAGTTCCTCCAATGAAGCGATTGCATCTAGTCTTTTTTTGGCATCAGGTGTTATAGATTGGTGAGACTTTATTATAAGGTATGCATATGCTTTGTGATGTGACCGACCAACACGGCCACGAAGTTGGTGTAACTGTGAGAGGCCAAAGTTTTGTGCATTATTAATAATGATAGTGTTTGCAGTAGGAATATCAATTCCGGTCTCGATGATTGTTGTACAGACTAATAATTGAAAGCGTTGATGATAAAAATCAGTCATAATCCTCTCAAGCTCTTTGCTTGGCATTTGGCCGTGAGCAATGCGCACATTGAGATTTGGCATGAGTTCGCCGAGTAATTCAGCCATATTGTCTATCGTATCTATGTCATTATGAAGGACAAAAATTTGACCTCCACGGTGTAATTCACGTGAGCAGGCTTCCTGTATTGTTTCGTCATCCCACTCGTCAACAAAGGTTTGGATAGCGCTTCGTTTAGCAGGCGGTGTAGCGATAATGGACAATTCTCTTAAAGAGCCAAGCGCCATGTTGAGCGTCCTTGGTATAGGTGTTGCAGTCATTGTTAATATATCGCTTTGTCCTCGGAGCTTTTTAAGCATCTCTTTTTGCTTGACTCCAAAACGATGTTCTTCATCAATTACAATTAAGCCAAGATTATTGTAGTCAATTGAGCCCTGGATAAGTTTATGAGTGCCAATAACAATATCAACTGTGCCTTGTTTTAAAGATTCCTTTATATGCTTCTGCTCTTTTTGACTTTGAAAGCGAGATAGCGCTTTAATTACCACAGGGTACTTGATAAATCTATCTACAAAAGTCTGGTGATGCTGGCTAGAGAGAAGAGTTGTAGGAACTAGCACGGCAACCTGTTTGCCCGCTTCTACTGCCAAAAAAGCTGTACGCATTGCAATCTCTGTTTTGCCGAAACCAACATCTCCGCAAACTAATCGGTCCATTGGCTTTTCGGATTGCATGTCAGAAAGAACTGATTCCATAGTCTTAATTTGATCTGGCGTCTCTTCAAAAGCAAAACTTGCAACAAAAGAACTGTAGGTATCAGTTGGTTCTGGGTAAGCAAAACCTTTTTGTGATTCCCTTTTTGCATATATCTCTAATAATTCTGCGGCTACATCATAGAGTGCTTCAGCAGCTCTCTTTTTTGCTTTTGACCATTGTTGACTTCCAAGTTTGTGAAGTGGCGCATTTGCAACACTCGCGCCTGAGTATCTTGAGATTAAATTAAGAGAGGTGATTGGCACCATTAATTTAGCGCCATTGGCATACTGTAGAGATAAAAAATCTTGTTGGTTTTCATCGTAGCTACGTGTTTCAAGCCCCAGGTAACGACCTACACCATAAAATTCATGCACGATCGGGTCACCCAATTGGATTTCAATAAGATTTTTTATGGCTTCATCGAAGTCTTTATGCTTAGCTCGTCTACGCCTTTTTTGTTTCACAACATCTGAGCCAAACAGGTTATTCTCGGTAATGATAGCTATTTCATTGCAAATCATTCCCTCACTAAGACTGGCATTGGTGATACAGAGTTTTTCATCTTGCACTAAAAAATCTATCCAATCAATGCTATTGGTGACTTTAATTTGGTTTCTTGATAGAAGATCAGTTAGCACCTCTTGTCTTCCTTGAGACTCACAAATTATCAAAATTCTGCCGGTAAAATAATTAATAAAATTAATCAGTTTTTTAAGCGGATTTCTTGTTTGAGATGCAATCTTAATAGGGGGAAGAAGTTTTACTGCAAAATTTAATGCCCCTTTTTGGTTAAATTTTGATGACTGGGTTTGTATTGTTTGTTTCTTATTTACTTTACTAAAAAAGTCTTCACTACTTATAAATACTTTATTGATAGGAAGGGGCGCCCTCTCTAATGAACGTTGAGCATGCGTAAAACGTTCTTTGATTTCATTACTTTGTTCTAATGCGATTGACTTAAGGCCTTTTTGAAAAGCAAGTATTGTGTTTTTCGGTAGATAATCAAAAAGTGTATCCGTCTTATTAAAAAACAAAGGCAAATAGAACTCAATACCGCCCGGAAGTCTTCCTTCTACGATCTCGCTATATATAAATCCATCAGTATTACCAAATACTTTTTCATAATTTACTTTAAACAGGGAAATACTTTCCTCATCTGAAGAGAATTCTCGAGCTGGCAATAGATTAATCTTTTCAATTAAATCGATAGATCTCTGTGTTGAAGGATCAAAAGTACGAATTGAGTCTATTTCATTGTCAAATAAATCAATCCGAAATGGTGTTTTTGAACCCATTGGATAAATATCAATTAAAGCGCCTTTTACATTAAATTCTCCCTGTTCAATTACACTAGAGGCTCTTCGATAGCCTATTTTTAAGAGTTTATCGATAAATGTTTCTATGACTAAGTTATTGCCAACTTCTATATTGAAGCTGTATTTAGCTATATAGTTTTTTGGGCAAAGTCTTTGTGTTAAGGACTCTAGTGAAGTAATAATAATTCCTTTTTCAAGTGTTTCGAGTTGCGAGAGAGTTTTAAGTCTTGAGGAGACAATATCAGGGTGAGGCGAGAAATGATCAAAAGCTAAAACTTCCCAGTTAGGAAAGCTTAATATTGTTAAATCGTGATTAAAAAAATTAAGCGCTTGCAAGACCTCTGAACCCTGGCTTATATCTTTTGCGATATAGAGTACAACTTGTTTGTGAGTCTTCACAAACTCTATCAGTGAAAGCGCTTCTGAGCTTCCATATAAGGAGCCCCAATAATATGTCAATCCTGAGGCAAAAGCTTTTCGGTCTTCAGGGTAGATTGTGTTCATAAAAAATACTCAATTTAAGTAAAAAAACGCGTCATATCAACAAATCTCATTATGAGAAGTGCGTGCGAACTCCTACATTTAATGCATTAGGTAGTGTGCAGTCATTATACTTAGTACGAACTTTGGCGCCAAGTTTGGTAAATCATATCCTGTTATGGATCAAGGTCAACGCAATAAGAATTTAGTATCTCTTTAGCGATAGACTCATGGTCGATATCATTCCATGTAGTTATTTGGAAATCAAAATATTGAGGCGGTTCAAACATTTCATTTGTATCTTCAAATCTACCCTCTTTAATTGTATTCATATAATATGAATACTTTCCTTTGCAAGCATATCAATAAGCTTAATTGTAGGGAGCCCAATTAGACTATTTGAGTCATCACCTTTCATGCATCTAAACAATGCAATACCAAGGCCCTCGGATTTGAAACTGCCAGCGCAATTAAGGACATTTTCTTTTTCAAGATAAGAGCGAATTTGATTGTCGCTAAGAGTTTTAAAAAATACTTGAAAAAATTCAACGTGATTTTGAAGTTTGCCTGTTTCGGTATTAAGAAGCGCAATACTTGTCAGGAAGTTTATCGTTCTTCCAGAGCTTTTTCTTAGCTGCTTAAAAGCATTTTCCTGTGTGAGCGGCTTGGTCAGTATTTCATCAGCTTTGTCAGTACCTAAACCAAAAGTTGCAACTTGGTCAGAAGCGATAATTAGGCCTGAGTGCAATTTGGCAATTTTTTTTGCTTTTGCTGCAGCTAAACGCAATACTAAGTCATATGGAGTTTCGCCGTTATGTCGAGCTTCGTCGATATCAGGTGAAGCGGTTTCAAAGACAACTCCAAGTTTCTCTAAAATGGCTTTTCTAAAGGGCGAGGATGACGCAAGAATGAGTGGCACTGGCAGATGAATAATTGTAAAATATTACGATATTTTACTTTATTAAGGTAATGGCTTATGCGCTTATCTATTGTCGTTGCCATGGGCGGCAATCGTTTGATCGGTAAAGACAATCATCTTCCTTGGCATTTGCCGGCAGATTTAGCTTTCTTTAAAAAGCTAACTACAGGAAACACCATACTGATGGGACGCAAAACCTTCGATTCGATTGGCAGGCCTCTACCAAGTCGACGCAATATCATAATTACTAGAAACACCAATATTGAAATTACTGGTTGTGAAGTTGTAAATAGTATTGAAGAGGCTCTTTCGTTGTCGCAAGGCGAAACTGAAGTAATGGTGATTGGCGGGGCAAAACTATATCAACAAATTCTGCCTATCGCGGATCGGCTTTATATTACCCAGATAGAAGGAGAATTTGATGGAGATGCCTACTTCCCAAGCTATAATGAAGCTGAATGGTCCCAAATTAGTATAGATTCAAGAGAGCCAGATGAAAATAATCACCATAAATACCACTTCATTACTTTTGATAGAAGGCGATGAATAAAGTAGCAATGCTTGTCCTTATTGCATGTTACCTTTCAGGCTGTGTCATGACAAAAGTCATAACAGTGCCTATGAGAGTTACCGGATCAGTCATTTCAGTAGTTCCGGTCATTGGTGACGGGGTAGAAGGCGTGATAGGGAAAAGTGCTGATCTTATTGATGCAATCCCTATTTAACTAGCCTGCAATAATTTATTATTTTGAGCTTCCAGTACAGCTTTAAGTGCTTTCGGCATAACCTTGACAAAGTTCGCCAGCTCTTTATTCCAGTTATCAAGAATTTCATGAGCGATAATAGAGCCTGTTAGTTGGGCATGATTTGTTATTAGTTTGAATAATTCTTTTTGAGAGATATCATCCATCGGATCAAAATCAATCATTGCTTTGTTGGTTCTACTCTTAAGAGTAGAATTAGGGTTATACACATAGGCAATACCGCCACTCATTCCAGCTCCAAAGTTGCGTCCAACTTCACCCAGGATTACTGCCCGACCGCCCGTCATATATTCACAACCATGATCGCCAACACCTTCAACAACTGCAATAACTCCAGAGTTTCGCACACAGAATCGTTCAGAAACGCAACCTGACAGATACATCTCACCTCCAGTAGCGCCATATCCACAAACGTTACCGGCAATAATTTCATTATGTGGAATAAAGGTTGAATTTTTTGGTGGATAGATAATCACACGTCCACCAGAGAGTCCTTTGCCTACATAGTCGTTAGCGTCTCCTTCAACTTCAAGAGTGATGCCTTTAGCAAGGAAAGCGCCAAAAGACTGGCCAGCAGAACCTTTAAAGTTGACATGAATTGAACCTTCCGGCAATTTATTGCCGCCAATTGTTTTAACTACATGTGATGAAAGCATTGCCCCAACTGTTCTGTCAGTGTTTGAAATGGATGAATTAATTATTAAATTTCCGCCAATCTCAATAGCATTTCGAGCTTGATTAATTAAATCGTTGTCAAGCTGTTGATCAAGTTGATGGTCTTGAGGAATGTTTTGGTAGGTCAGCGTATTAGGATTCGGTTTCTGAGCAATAGTTAATAAGGCGCTCAAATCAATGGAATCTTTTTTCCAGTGCTTGATTGCTTTATCCATCTCTAGCATGTCAACTCTGCCAATCATTTCATTAATAGTTTTAAAGCCGAGTTGAACCATAATTAGGCGCAAATCTTCCGCCACCATAAAAAGGTAGTTGACTAAATGTTCAGGTTTGCCTGTAAACTTTTTACGGAGCTCTTTGTTTTGTGTTGCGATGCCTACAGGACATGTATTAAGGTGACATTTGCGCATCATAATGCATCCAAGTGTGACCAGCGGTGCAGTTGAGAAACCAAATTCTTCAGCACCTAGCAGAGCAGCAATAGCCACGTCTCGTCCAGTTTTTAATTGACCATCTGTTTGAATAACGACGCGCGAACGAAGGTCATTCATAACAAGGGTTTGATGAGTCTCTGCCACGCCTAACTCCCAAGGTAGTCCAGCATGTTTGATAGAAGTAAGTGGTGATGCCCCAGTTCCGCCATCATGCCCAGCGATAACAATGTGGTCTGATTTGGCTTTAGTTACGCCTGCAGCGACTGTCCCAACGCCAACTTCTGAAACTAGCTTTACACTGATTCTTGCTTTAGGATTTGAGCGTTTTAGGTCAAAAATCAATTGCGATAAATCTTCAATTGAATAGATGTCATGATGTGGTGGAGGACTAATTAGGCCAACACCAGCAGTAGAGTGACGTGTTTTGGCGATACCTTCATCAACCTTTGAGCCTGGCAATTCGCCACCTTCACCAGGCTTTGCTCCTTGCGAAACCTTAATTTGGAGTTCATCTGCATTATTAAGGTAATCAATCGTAACACCAAAACGCCCTGATGCGACTTGCTTAATTGCAGAACGTCTTGAATCTCCATTGTCATCCGGCGTCCAACGCTCAGAATCCTCGCCACCTTCGCCCGTATTTGACTTACCACCTATCCGATTCATGGCAATTGCAAGAGATTCATGAGATTCAGCTGAGATAGAGCCAAAACTCATTGCACCCGTGGCAAAACGTTTTACAATTTCTTGTGCCGCTTCAACTTCGTCTAGTGCAATTGAATTGCTCTTTTTAAAAGACATAAGGCCACGTATAGTGCAGTTTCTGGTTCCTTCTTCATTGGATCTTTTAGCAAATTTCCAATATGCTTCTTGATCATTATTTTTGGCAGCTTGTTGTAGGCTTGAAATTGTTTGAGGCTCCCACATATGTTTTTCACCGCCACTTCTCCAGTGATATTGGCCAAAGTTTTCTAGTGAATCATTATTGTATGCTTCATTGTGTCTAGTCATTATTTCTTGTTGCAGCACGTCGAAACTAACTCCACTTATTCTACTTGCGGTTTCAAAGAAGCATTTCTCCATAACTTCTGGAGCCAGACCAACAGCCTCAAAAATTTGCGCACCCTTATAGGAGGCAAGTGTGGAAATACCCATCTTTGCCATCACTTTTAACATGCCTTTGGAAACGCCTTTTCGATATGCAGCTACAACATCTTCGTCATCTTTAAAGTCAATTAGATTCTCTCTTCTAGCTTGCCAAAGCGACTCGAATGCAAGGTAAGGATTTACGGCGTCAGCTCCATAACCAGTCAACAGACAAAAGTGGTGAACTTCTCTTGCTTCACCTGTTTCAAGAATAATTCCAACCTGGGTTCTTTCGTGCTTCTTGATTAAGTATCTGTGCAGCGCAGAAGATGCCAACAGAGCACTGATCGCAATACGTTTTTCATTGGTATTTCTATCTGAAAGTATCACTAAGCTGTGGCCATCTTTAATAGCTTTTGAGCCTTGAAGACAAATATCATCAAGCAGCTCATTGAGACTTTTGTTGGAATTAATATCATAGGTGATGTCTATCGTTTCAGCAGTCCATCCACGGTAATTACAATTTTTTAAGGCTGTTGCTTCTTCATTGGTAAGAATAGGATGATCAATGATTAAGCGGTGGGCATTTTCGGCTTTATTTCTCAATAAGTTACCCTCAGGTCCAATCGAACATTTTAATGACATGACGACTTCTTCACGAATTGAGTCAATTGCAGGGTTTGTTACTTGGGCAAATAATTGTTTGAAGTAGTCATAAATGATACGAGACTGATTTGAAAGGCAGGCCAATGCAGAGTCGTTACCCATAGAACCAACCGGATCTCTTAGTTCTTTGACTAAAGGTATGAGCATAAATTGAAGTGTTTCTGTGCTATAGCCGAATGATTTCAGTCTTCGCAAGAGTGTTTCTGGGTAGAATCCGTGGGCTTCTTCATTACTGTTTAGCTCTGATAAATGTATTCGCTGGTCATTAAGCCATTCCTGGTAGGGATTAATGGAAGAGAAATTTCTCTTGATTGCTTCGTCATCAATCATTCCGCCTTTGTCGAAATCAACTAAAAACATTTTTCCTGGTCTTAATCTACCCTTGGATTTGATATTGTCCGCCTCGACATCGACAACGCCAACCTCTGAAGCCATAATGACACGCTCATCATGGGTTATATAGTATCGTGATGGCCTTAGTCCATTTCTATCAAGCACTGCGCCAATATAGCGGCCATCAGTAAATGCAATCGAGGCGGGTCCATCCCACGGCTCCATTACATTCGAGAAATATTCATAGAATGCTTTTTTCTCGTCACTCATTTCATTGTCGTTTTGCCAGGCTTCTGGAATCATCATTAAGATTGCCTCTTGCAATGACCTTCCATTCATTAATAAGAATTCGAGAACATTGTCAAAGCTGCCTGAGTCAGACACTTCTGTTTCAATAACGGGCAGAGCTTTTTCGAGCCTGTCACCCAAATATTCACTCTCTAGAGTTCCTTCACGCGCCCTCATCCAGTTATAGTTTCCTTGACGTGTGTTGATTTCTCCATTATGCGACATAAAACGGCAAGGCTGCGCTCTATCCCAAGATGGAAACGTGTTTGTTGAAAAGCGTGAATGGACCATGGCCAAATAGGACTCGTAATCGGGATCATCAAGGTCAGGATAAAAGTCCAAGATTTGTGAACCCATCAACATACCTTTATAGATAATGACTCTTGTCGATAGACTGCATACATAAAAACTAAGCGCTTCAGAAAGAGACTCGTCTGTACGAATAATTTTTGAAACAGATTTTCTTATAATAAAGAGTGTACGCTCAAAAGCATCAACTTCTAACCCTGCTTCAGAACCTACAACAAGTTGCTTGATGATAGGTTGAGAAGCTCTTGCAGTGTTTCCAACGTCAGCTTTATCTGCATCAACTGGCACATCTCGCCAGCCGATCAGTTTTTGTCCTTCATCATTAATAGCCTTTTCAAATACCTTAATACAGAACTCTCTTTGAGCTCTATCTTGAGGTAGAAAAACATTACCAACACCGTAGTTGCCGGCCTCAACATCAACACCAAAAAGAGTCTTTATATGTTTAATGAAAAAACTGTGTGGGATATTAGTTAATATTCCTGCTCCATCTCCAGTATTTTCTTCACAACCGCAAGCTCCACGATGATCCATACGCTTAAGCATCTCTAATGCGTCTTTAGTTATTTGGTGAGAAGACTGTTTTTTGAAGTGTGCGATAAAACCAACACCACAGTTCTCTTTTTCATTATTTGGATGATAAAGGCCGTGCGGTTTAGGCAAATGTAATTGCTTCTCTTTCATAGATGCGAATGCTGGTAGTATTCAAAACAAGGTTGCTAATTATAACGTAAACCATGCTGCACTTCATTAACAAATAAACCCAATTATGTTGTTGTATAAGGTGCACTCGGGTAGAATATTTATATTTTTTTCATACTATGTTGGCAATAATTTCACCCTCAAAAACCCAAGACTTTTCTTCTTGTCATGTCAATAATTTTTCTAAAGTTAGGCAGTTAACCCAAACGCAGGAATTGGTTGACATATTAAAAGATAAAACACAGGCTCAAATTTCGAAACTTATGAAGCTCAGTGATAACTTGTCGAAGTTAAATTTTGATCGATTTCAAACATTCAAGACACCCTTTTCTTTAGATAATGCAAAGCAAGCTTTACTTGCTTTTAAGGGTGATGTATATAATGGTATCGATGCGCTATCGCTATCACTTGAAGACCTTGATTTCGCACAAAATAATGTACGGATGATCTCAGGCTTATATGGAGTTCTTAGACCGCTAGACCTGATTCAGCCTTATAGATTAGAAATGAGTACGAAGCTTAGCAATAAAAATGGTAGCAACCTGTATGATTATTGGGGAAATAAAATCAGCAAAGTACTCAATAATGATGAGCAAGATTTAATCATCAATCTCGCCTCTAATGAATATTTCAAATCGATTGATAAAAAAATACTCAAAGCACAGATACTTGACATCGTTTTTAAAGAAAAGAAAAATGACGCTTACAAAGTCATTGGTATTTATGCTAAGCGTGCTAGAGGATTAATGGTTAATTACATAATAAGAAACCGTATAACAGACCCCAAGTCGTTGAAAAACTTTTCAGATGAGAATTACCATTATGATGAAGTGCTATCGAGTGATTCCTCATGGGTTTACATACGAGACTAATAAACAGAATTAAACTTGCCAAATAAATGATTAAAGTTTATATATCGAATTATTGCCCTTATTGCACTAGAGCTAAGAACTATTTAGATTTATTAGGCATAGAGTACGAGTTAGTTAACATTCAACAAGATTCCAAGGCTAGAGATTTCTTTCTCCAGGGTGGCTATCGAACAGTCCCCCAAATGTTTGTCAATGATAAGTTATTATGTGAAGACGGCTCTGATGGGCTTGTTAGGATGACAAAAGAAGAAATACAAAACAAAATATTAGAGTTATCAAAAACCTAATTCAGATTTTGCTAATACCTGCAACCCCCTGTGCGCCAATATTGAGCGCCCTAACAAGTGAGTCACTGCCCATTCCTCCAAGTAAATAAACCGGCAAGTTGCTTTTACTGACAATATCTTTAGCTACCACCCAGCCAAGAGGGGCTGCATTAGGATGACTCAAAGTTTCTTCTATGGGAGCTAAACTGATATAGTCAACTGAGAGTGCTTCAGCATATTTAACCTCTTTCAAATTATGAGCAGAGGCGCCTAAAAGTTTATTATTATCACAAGGCCTTTTTTTATATTTCAATAGTTCTTTGCTTGTCAAATGCCACCCATCACATAGCTCTTTAAAGGTTTTGTTTGGCACATTAAGGATTAACCTTGCTTCATAGGATTGGCAAAGGCGATGTATTGTTTTAATATAAGATTGTTTGATGAAATCTTTACTGCGAAGCTGTAGAATTTTGGTCCCAGTATTTAAATGATTTTGGCATTTTTCCAATAATAATTCTGGTTCGCTTGCATCTGGAGTAATCCAGTAGTATTCTGGCAAGCAGATCCTATTGATGATAATTCTCATTGTTGGTAACAATTTATAGTTACTTAAATTTCGCAGATTGCACCAACGGAAATCTTGCCCCTCTTTACCAGTCACATTGCCTCTATAGCTTTCTACACTGTAGATAGACAAATTAACGGTATTATCTTTGTAATGATGAGTCATTACGTGTTTGAGGCTAATTCTTATAGTATTTATACCAAGTTCTTCCTGTAATTCTCTTGCAAGAGCATTTTCCTCACCCTCTCCTGTTTCAATTTTTCCACCCGGAAGTCCCCAGTAATCCGGCATAAATTTATCTTTACGTCTTTTGGTGATAAGTATTTGGGTGTCATTCTCAGCATAAAGAATACCGACAACTGCTTTTATAGTTTTAATTGTCGGCATATATATTTTCAATAATATAAGACACGTGTTATTTCTATTGACACCTATTTGAGATGTGCGAGGTAAAATATGTATTTTACTTTTTTAGTTTGTTGATTGGAACTTCTCAATAAAATTCAATTACTGATGCCGGTTAAGGATGTGCTTAGTCATAATCTTATGGGTATTGAAAGGGAGAGTCTGCGTGTCGATCAAGAGGGCAATATCTCCCAGGAATTGCATCCTCAAGTTTATGGCTCTCCATTGACTAATCCTGTCATCACAACGGACTTTAGTGAATCATTGATTGAGTTGGTTACAAAACCCGTCAATGGCGCTGAGAAGGTATTGTCTGAGTTGGAAAAAATTCTACACTATGTAAACCATCACCTGTCTACAAGTGAGCGTCTTTGGCCTACAAGTATGCCCTGTATATTACGCGGACATACTAACATTCCTATTGCCCAGTATGGCACTTCCAACCTAGGTAGAATGAAGAATGTTTATCGTCGCGGCCTTGCTTGGCGTTATGGCAGTGTTATGCAGGCAATAGCTGGCATTCATTTTAATTACTCATTTTCAGATGATTTTTGGCAAACTTATCATGACCTAATATCACCAGATCTTTCTCTGAGATGCTTTATTGATAATCACTATATGGGGCTTACAAGAAATGTATTGAGATATGGCTGGCTACTTCCGTATTTGTTTGGCGCCTCATCATCAGTCTGTAAATCATTTATGAAGGATTACCATGAACATGATTTACAAGAGTTTGATTACAATACACTTTACCTCCCATATGCAACCTCTCTAAGGATGGGTGATATTGGCTACCAGAATAATCAAGAGGATAAAAAAGGCGTAAAGGCAAATTACAATAGCTTATATTACTACATTCATAGTTTGCGAGCTGCAATGCAGACAAGTTGCGAGGATTGTGAACGGATAGGCGTTAAGCAAGATGGAGAATACCGCCAACTCAATACCAACATATTGCAAATCGCTAACGAGTATTATTCATCAGTCCGCCCTAAGCCTTTGTTGCACGGGATGGATAGACCATTGAAGGCGCTGCAAAATAATGGTGTTGGATATATTGAAATTAGATCTCTTGATGTTAATCCGTTAACCCCACTTGGCATTGACAAACCCCAGATACATTTTTTGGAGGCATTTTTGTTGTTTTGCCTACTTCAGGATTCTGCAGTTATTTCTTCAAAAGAGCAATTCGAAATTGATAATAACGATAAGTTGGTTGCCCACAAAGGACGACAGCCGGAATTAATGCTTCTCTCTAATGGAAGGCAGATATTGTTGCAGGATTGGGGTCAAGAGATTATGCAGCAGATAAAGGAATGCGCAAAACTACTTAGTAATGAGCATCAAAAATCAGTAGAAGAAATATCAGTCCGTATAGATAACCCTGATTTGACACCTTCAGCAGTAATACTTGAAGAGATGAAACGAGAAGGGATAGGTTTCTTTAGATATATTGACCAGCTTAGTCATCAATATAGAGACTTATATCAAAGCAAGATAGTTGACAAAGATTATTTTTCTGAACTAGATAGATTGGCATTATCTTCCCAACAGAAGCAGCTAGAAATTGAGGCCCAAGATGTGTTGAGCTTTGATGATTACATTGCCCAATACTTTACTTACTAATGAAGAAGATTGAAACTATTTGTGCTCTAGCTACTGCAGTAGGACAGAGTGGTATAGGCATAGTTCGTATCTCCGGGCCATTGTCACAATCTATAGCTAAACAAGTCCTTGGTGTAGAGCTTGAGCCTAGAGTTGCTTATTATGGTGAATTTTATGGCCAAGAGGGAGACATAGTTGATAAAGGTGTGGCCATTTTTTTCCCTAGTCCTAATTCCTATACTGGTGAGGATATCATAGAGCTGCAAGGCCATGGTGGCATGAGTATTTTGCGATGTTTATTGGAAACTGCTAGTCATTTTGGAGCTCGACTTGCAGAGCCAGGCGAGTTTTCAAAGCGTGCATTTCTCAACGGCAAAATGGATTTGGTACAGGCTGAAGCGGTGCAGGATTTGATTCAAGCGAGCTCTGATCAGTCTGCTCGATGTGCTGTCAGATCTCTTTCTGGTGAATTTTCCGCAAAAATAAATAATGTACTCAGTTCCATTATCAGTCTCAGGGTTTTTGTTGAGGCGACTATTGATTTTTCTGACGAAGAGATTGATTTCCTAGAGTCTGATGAAGTTTTATCAAAAATTGAATCTTTAAAGCTGGAGCTACAAGACATTTTAGATAGTGCTAGCCAGGGCGCTATCCTTAGAGAAGGATTGCATGTTGCAATTGCAGGTAAACCTAATGCAGGGAAATCAAGTTTACTTAATTCACTCACCAAACAGCCAAGTGCCATTGTTACCGAAATAGCAGGCACCACAAGAGATGTTCTAAAAGAAACTATTCAAATTGATGGCCTGCCGTTGCATATCATAGATACAGCCGGCCTTCATAATAGTGATGATATTGTTGAAAAGGAAGGAATTAGAAGAGCGCATGCGGAAATAGACAGTGCTGACGTTGTATTGTTGGTGTATGAAGCACAAGAACAATCTGCCGACTATTCTATATTGTCAGATTCAATGACCAATAAGCCTATTGTTACGATTAGAAATAAGATAGATTTGCTAGGTGAGGAGGCCGAGATAATAGAGCAAGACAAGCAATTCTCCATAAGTCTGTCTGCTAAAACCGGAAACGGAATTGATCTCCTTAGAGAGCTATTGATAAAAATTGCAGGTTACAATCCTGTCGGTGAAGGGGTTTTTTTAGCTCGTAAAAGACATCTATTGGCAATCGCTTCAGCTCTAAAATATATAAAAATTGCTCTCAGGCAACTCGAATCAGGCGCAAGCGAACTTGTAGCCGAAGATTTACGTCAAGCAAGCATGTCATTGGGAGCGATTACTGGTGAGTTTTCATCTGATGATTTATTGGGTGAAATTTTTTCATCTTTTTGTATCGGCAAATAACAAATTAACAGGCCAATCAATGACATGGTTGAGACAATTTGCCCCTCAATATAATTAGGTCTATAATATTGTTTTTACTCGCAATTTTTTTTGGCGAGTCTAGGGCAAGTTTAATACACCAATTTTTATTTAGCAAATAATCAAAATAATACTTGACGCGCTAGATTTGGCCGGTATAATTTCTCGCTTTCACCGCAACAAAACGATGAATTTTGAGGCGGTAGTTCTTTAACAATTTATCAAGCAACTTGTGTGGGCACTCGTACAAGAAATTGTGCAGTGCACATAAAAAACAAAAGCAGATAAGCTTTTAAAAAAATTGAACTATTGGTTATAAAATGCCATGTGTTCTAAAAAGTCAAAGATTGAACTGAAGAGTTTGATCCTGGCTCAGATTGAACGCTGGCGGTATGCTTAACACATGCAAGTCGAACGGAAACGATACTAGCTTGCTAGTAGTCG
>Ga0208640_1000104_pt1 | contig 40295 bp, 39 predicted proteins | sample ETNtaG_23_FD_185774 | JGI IMG/M metagenome (GOLD analysis project Ga0208640, IMG submission 185774) | Marine microbial and viral communities from oxygen minimum zone, Eastern Pacific Ocean - ETNP201310SV72 (SPAdes) (version 2) | ecosystem: Environmental > Aquatic > Marine > Oceanic ... | reverse complement strand
TGTGCGTATAGGTCGTGCCAATTTCTAGTGCATAGCCTGTAATCCAACTTCCAACATCAGCGCCCGCTGATGCTGAAGCAATATCAAAGGTGCCGTCCTTCTCTGCCAGAACAGTAGTTGTGGTGCAAGCAGAGGACGTGCATAATTCTACTTTTTTCATTGTAACTTCGTATTTGGTCGGAGTGGAAGTGCAAACAGCGGCATAGACATAATTGATGAAAAACAAATGCACGAATGATACATAGATTACTAATCTAATTAATTTCATCATCATGTGCCCCTTGCTACTGTAACAGTTCCAGACACAGTTTTAACGATCCTGTTCTGTCTTCTGACTTTCTCATACACTTCACCGCTCATATCCTGGTATTCAAACATTTTATCAGAGATATAGAGTCCTGAATTTCTCTCAGGTGAATCGCCAAAAGTCTTGGTGAATGTGATTTTTGCCGTTGCCTTATAGTCGCTTTGACGGTCATTATCCTCAGCACCGACCTCAATCTCGAGCGCCGCTGTTGGTCTTACTCTTAGGCTGATTTTATTTCCTGACTTGACATCATAATCCACCCCGTCCCACTCGTATCCTGCAAAAAATAATTTGGAAGAAGGCATGTAAGGAACTTGAAGACCAATCTCAGCGTCCACCCCGTCCATCGCGCGCTCGGTGGTGTCGCCAACAGTTTTACCCGTTGATATTGCCTGATAATAGTTTGAATTAATTTCAAATGGCGAGGATTTTATCTCCAGTCCCACACTAGCCCGCTGGTGATTTTTCGGAAACTCATGATCATAAAAGAAATTAACCCCGCTGACCCATTTATTATCCGATGACAGATTCCTATAAATAAATCCTATGTTGAGCGTTTGCCTGTCGTTATGATCTGAAATATTGGTTTGGTTCAACCAAAAGGACTTGTCATTCTCGCTCAAGGATGAAATGACAGAAGCTCTGAAATCACTTTGAAAATCCGTATCCTTGGTTTCAATTTCAAGATCCGCCTTCTTGATTCCATCAAAGGATGTCAGGTTTCCAAAGGCATCAGAAATTCCACCCGTGATACGGTTGATGACGGATTGTTTATTCGCTTCCTCCGCCCAAAGAAGAGTTGGCAGCAAGACCAATAAAATTACAAACTTTGATTTAAGCATTGATATTTTTTTTATACATAAATTATCTGATAAAGTAAGACCAAATATTAATTTTTCATTGAAAAATAGCTCTTTTTTTGATTTAAATCAAAAATGCGCATAGCCTTATATGAACCTGACATTCCCCAGAATACAGGAAACATTCTTCGCCTGGGCGCTTGTCTTGGACTGAATATCGACATTATTGAGCCGACCGGATACATCTTTGACGATAAGCACCTTAAAAGATCCGCAATGGATTACATCAAGCATATTGAATATAAAAGACATCTGGATTGGGATTCATTTTTTGTGTGGGCTAAAGATAATGATTTCCGGTTAATACTTTTAACCACAAAGTCTGATAAAAATTATTGTGATTACAGTTTTCAAGAAAATGACATTTTGCTTTTTGGGCGTGAAAGCGCGGGCGTGACGAAAAAAGTTCATAATGCTGTTGATGAAAAATTAACGATACCCATGGTGAAAGGATTGAGGTCTCTTAATGTAAGCAGCGCTGTTGCTCTTGTTGCAGGGGAGGTTTGCCGTCAATTAAATTTATTCTAGTCGTCCCATCTTTCCATTTTGATAGTCAAGTATGGCTTGTCTGATTCCTTCCTCAGTGTTGGCAACAAAAGGTCCGTGACGAGCAATGGGTTCATTGAGAGTTTTTCCAGAAAGAATTAGATAAGAGCCACTGGATGAGACCGATGCAAGATCAATGCCGTCACTTTCTTGATCAAAATAAATCATCTGTCCTTTTGATGCTGTTTCATTATTTTTTGCAAACTGTAACTCTCCATCAATGACATAGGCCATGGCTATTTGTTCTTTTGCAACATCAATTGTTATTCCTCCCGGTGTGCTAAATTGGGCATCAAGGATTGACACTGGCGAATACGTTTGTACCGTTGACTTGGCATCCATGAAGGTTCCAACTAAAACTTTGATTAATATTCTGTCATTTTCCAATTTAATTACGGGTATTTGGTCTTTGGGAATATGCTGGTAGCGAGGTTTTGCTTTCTTATTTTTTTGAGGTAAGTTTATCCAAATTTGCAATCCTTGCATAACGCCGCCTTTTTTTTTAAATCCTTCCGTTGCTAATTCAGAATGAATCAAGCCTGATCCTGTAGTCATCCATTGCATGTCCCCCGCTCTGATAGTCGCCTTGCCTCCCCAAGAATCTTTATGCTCCACTTCACCGCTCAACATGTATGTTATTGCTTCAAAACCACAATGGGGATGCGCGGGGACGCCCGTCGCACCTCCTGGTGTATAATTTATTGGGCCAAAGTGATCAAACAGCAAAAAAGGGTCTACTTCTCTTAATCCTGGTATTGGAAACGCACGTGTCACAGGTATGCCGTCACCCTCAAATGTTTTCAAACAATCTTTTATTTCCGAAACTCTACGACTCATCGCCTACTCTTTTCTATATGAAATTATAATCATCAAACAATAAAAATTATTAATCGCTAAAGTATTTATCTACTTCATTCATGCATTTTTGAATTCCCAAATGATAATCATCCCGAATCCACCAATCATTTATCCTTTTTATTAAATCGTTCTTTAAAGTTGGGTCGTGAAAATCACTCAACGAATTTATTGCATATATATTTTTTAACATTTTCAGTATCTCGCTTCGCATAACTTCATTGCTTATATGATTATCAATGTTCGGAATATTCCTGCAAAGTATTCTTTCATAATCGTCTAGAATTTTTCTATCCTTGAAGCATCCTAGAAATCTATAGAAACGTAAAATACGAAGATAATCTTCTTGAATACGTTGCTCAATATCGCCGATAAACCTAATTTGTTGATTGGCTACGTCGCTTTGGCCATCAAAATAATCATGTAATGCGCCAGAGGGAAATAGGTACATCGCATTCATTGTAAAATCTCTTCTTAAGGCATCCTTATGCCAATCATTCGTAAATTTTACATCAGTATCTCTGCCTTTTTGATTAACGTCTTCTCGTAGAGAAGTTATTTCAAATTTATTATTATTTATTATTGCTAAAATAGAGCCGTACTTTTTTCCATAATCGTCGAATTTAATATTATTGTTACTCAATACTCTAATTGTTTCTTCAGGTACGCAGTTGATAGCAAAATCAATATCATGGCTCTGAATGCCGGCTAAAACATCTCTGATGCAACCGCCTACAAAACATATTTCAATATTTTCTTCTGTGAATATTCTAATAACGTCCCGCACGCCTTCTTTAGACATGAATTGATCAATTAATTTTTCATTCATATTGTTTATTTTTCTTTATTAAATTGCCTTAATATAAAATAAAATTATCAATTACCCTTACGTCTCCTACATACATTGCAATAAAAAGTCTTGATTTATTACATGTGTTAGAAAATGATAAATTTTCCTCATCGCGGATTTCTGTGTAGTCTATTTTTTTTACCCCCCTCTGCTTAAGTATGGATTTAAAATCCGATAAACTAACTGCATCAATGTCATTTTTTAATTTTGTAATCAGCAAGTTAATCTGATAAGCGCATTTATCAAAAACTTTCCTATCGTTCTCTGAAAAGTTATTAAACCGAGAAGATAAGCTTATGCCATTTCGTAAACGAACAGAAGGACAGGCGTGAATTTCAATATTTAATTTCAATCGTTGACAAAGTGACTGAATAATTTTTAGTTGTTGAAAATCTTTTTCTCCAAAAAATACATGATCAGGGTGGGTTGTCCTTAACAGAGATTCAACTACCGTAGTTACGCCATCAAAGTGACCTGGCCGAAATTTATCACACAGGATGTTCCTAAATTCGTCTACTGTTTTTTTTGACTTAAGACCTTTGGGATACATTTCTTCCTGTGTTGGAAAATATAAAGCGTCACAATTAACAGCTCTGAGTTTTTCAATATCCTTTTCTTCTTCCCTTGGATAATGAAGGTAGTCTTCTTTGTCGTTGAACTGCGTGGGATTAATATAAATTGTTGCTAGCGAAAAAAATTTATTTTGAGTTGATTTTTTTACGAGTGAAAGGTGCCCCTCATGAATGCTCCCCATGGTTGGTATTAAGCCTACTTGAAGATCTTTTTTTCTCATTCGTGCAAAAAGATGGTCTAATTCTTTTCTATTTCTTAATATTTGCATTTGAGAACTACTATCTATTTGACTTATACATCATCAATTCGTAATAGAGGTCATTTTTTAGGTAAGATATTATGGTGAAAAGAACATATCAACCAAGCAGAGTAGTGAGAAAAAGACGTCATGGATTTCGTGCTCGTATGGCAACAAAGGCTGGAAGGCAAATCATAAACCGTCGCCGAGCTAAAGGAAGAGCCCAACTTAGCGCTTAAGTGAGGCCGGATGGCCCTAACATTGCAAACCATTAAGAATAGATCAACGTTTGTTCACATACGTAATAGTGGCAATTTTATTAAAGGAGAATTTATTAATGTGCAATTTCTAGAGGATTCAAGTTTAAATGGAGCCATGGCCGTTGGATTTACCGCTACTAAGAAAGTGGGAAATGCCGTTAAACGAAATAAGGCCAAACGATTGATGAGAGAACTAGCAAGAAAAGTACTGATAAAATATGGTAAAATAAATTCTTATTATGTGCTAATAGCAAAAAATTCAATTTTTAGCGCGTCCTTTGCAACACTAGAAATGGAGTTAATAAAATTAATTTCATGTTAAAAAAATACCTAAATAACTTATTAATTATGCCAGTGATTGCAATCATCAAGACATATCAACTTCTCCTAAGCCCAATTCTAAAAACAAATTGTCGGTATCTGCCTACATGTTCAGAGTATTCCATTACGGCTTTGAAAGAACACGGATTATTAAATGGATTCTATCATTCCTTAAAAAGGATTTTAAAGTGCCACCCTCTGGGTGGACATGGATATGATCCGGTTCCTAAAAAAATAAATAAGAAAATTTAATATGGGAGAACAAAAAAATTTATTTTTAGCAATTGGTTTGTCTGTGGCTATTATAGTTATTTTTCAAATCCTTTTTCCTCAGCAAACTGCTATGACTCCTCCTGCAAAAAATGAGGTAGAGCAAATACAACCAGCAACATCAATTGATGATATTCAAGCAATTTCAAAAGAAACTATTAGAACAAAAGAAGAAGTTATTGCAATTGATGATCGTGTCTTAATCAACACCCCTTCATTAAAGGGTTCTATCAATTTAAAAGGTGCAATACTAGATGATCTTATACTTTTAAATTATAAAAAAACTCTTGATGAAAATTCAAAAAATATCAGTTTATTTTTACCAGATGGAACGTCTAATCCTTATTATGTAGAGATTGGATGGAAAACACTTAACAATAAAGCCTCATTGATTGCTTTGCCAACTCTAGATACTGATTGGAAAGCAACATCATCTTCTTTGGAACCAGGGGCTCCTGTCTCATTACTATGGACTAATGATCAAAATATCACATTTAAAATTCATTTTTCAGTTGACGAAAATTATTTATTTACCGTTTCTCAAGAAATTGAGAATAATAGTTCTTCAATTATTGAAGTTTTTCCTTACCGATTAATTAAAAGAATTAACATGCCTGATACAATAAATTTTTTCATTCTTCATGAAGGATTGATAAGTTTATTAAATGATGAGTTGCTTGAAAAAAAATATTCTGCATTACTTGATGATTGCTCATCAACAAATAATATAAAAAGTTTATTTTGTGACCAAAAAGCAACTGGTGGATGGTTAGGTTTCACAGATAAATATTGGATGACGGCTCTTATTCCTGATCAAAACGAGTCAATAAGTGTTAATTACCGACACGGAAATAATGGAAGAGATAATTTTAGAGTAGGTTATGTTGGGCAAATTTTTAAAATAAAACCAAACACTACAAACACCTATAATGGTAAAATTTTTGCTGGTGCTAAAGTTCTAAAGATACTTAAACTGTATCAAAAAGAACATAATATTAATCGTTTTGATGATTCTATTGATTGGGGCTGGTTTAGTTTTTTAACAAAACCAATATTTATTGCTATTAATTGGTTTTATGGTCTGGTGGGAAATTTTGGAATAGCAATTATTTCATTTACAATTCTTATGAGGCTTATTTTATTTCCTCTTGCTCATACGTCTTTTAAGTCAATGGCTAAAATGAAAAAACTACAACCTGAGATGCAGCGTTTGAAAGAAACATACCCTGATGACCGTAAAAAAATGCAGCAAGAACTAATGGTCCTCTATAAAAAAGAAGGGGCCAATCCTGTAGCCGGGTGTTTACCTATGATAGTTCAGATACCAATATTCTTTTCTTTATACAAGGTTCTATTTGTTACAATTGAAATGTATCATGCTCCATTTTACGGATGGATTCATGATCTATCAGCTCCTGACCCTTTAGGATTAATTACACTATTTGGAATAGTTCCGTGGAATTTTCCAGGTTTTTTATCCATTGTTAATATTGGCATATTGCCTATTTTCATGGGATTCACAATGTGGCTGCAACAAAAACTCAATCCAGCGCCAGCTGATCCGACACAAGCTAAAATTTTCGCCTTCCTGCCATTTGTCTTTACTTTCATATTAGCGGGTTTTGCCGCGGGACTTGTTCTGTATTGGTCAGTAAACAACATCCTGTCAATTGCACAGCAATGGTTCATACAAAAAAAAATATTAGCAAAAAAAGATGCCTAATGGAAATCGCTCACTAAACTTATTCTTCTCCCAAAATAATTTTTTGGGTTCTTTCAATGATATTCATAAAATCCCTAATAATAATTTTCCTGAATGTTGCTTTATCGGACGCTCCAATGTTGGTAAATCAAGCATTATTAATGCTATTACCAAAACAAAAAAATTGGCTAAAATAAGCAAAACTCCAGGAAGAACACAATCAGTAAATTTGTTCGAAATTAACAAAGCTATCAATATTGTGGATTTACCAGGATATGGGTATGCTAAAATATCAAAAAATATTCGAGATCAATTATCGAACTTAATAGAATCCTATATTACAAATAGAGAAAATCTTGCGAAAGTTTTTGTTTTGATTGATTGTAAGGTAGGCATAAAAAGCTCTGATATTGATATTTTTGATTCAATTACTTCTTCCAATAAAAATTTTTCCATAGTACTCACTAAAACTGACAAATGTTCGACCAATTTTATTCAAAGCCAGATGGCTTCAATTTTGACCTTGATGAAAAACTATCAAAAAAACTTTATGAAGATTCATGCCTGTAGTAGTAAAAACAATAATGGGATATTAGATATACAAAAAGATATATTTAATTTATCAAAACGTCATGAAATTTGATTTTTTATCAGAAAGCGATCAAGCTTATTTTATTCATAAAGCCTCAACATTAGTGGAGGCTTTGCCCTATATTAGACAACACTCAGGAAAGAAAATTGTTATTAAATATGGCGGGCATGCAATGGGAAATTCAAAATTAGCAGAAAGTTTTTCAAAGGATGTTGGTTTATTAAAAGAGGTTGGAATAGACCCGATAGTGGTTCATGGAGGTGGGCCTCAAATAGGAGAAATGTTGAAGAAAAAAAACATTAACAGCAATTTTATTGAAGGACTAAGAGTGACAGATGAAGAGACGGTTAAGGTTGTAGAAGAAGTACTGTCAAAAGATATTAATAAAAAAATCGTTAATGACATTAATGCAACGGGCGGAAAAGCGGTCGGGCTGGCTGGGAATAAAAATGGTCTTATTGAAGCAAAAAAACTCCATATAGATTTTAAAGACAGTGATTCTAATATTGAAAAAATACTTGATTTAGGGTTTGTTGGTAAGCCAACACAAATTGCGACGAATATTATTTACGATAGTATCGCAAAAGGCTTCATCCCTGTCATAGCCCCCTTGGGAAAAGACAACTACGGCAATACATATAATATTAACGCGGACACCATAGCTGGAGCAATTGCAGAATCAATGAAAGCGGATAAGCTTCTTCTTTTAACTGATGTTGCCGGCATTCTTGATCAAGATGATAAATTAATATCTTCCTTATCTATTGTTGAAGCAAAAAAAATCATTCATGAAAAATATGTTGCTGGAGGAATGAAGCCAAAGATTTCTACTTGCATTAATGCAATTGACCAGGGAGTCAAACAGGCCACCATACTTGATGGCCGAATTCCTCACTCATTAATTTTAGAATTATTTACAGAACATGGTATAGGGACACAGATTTATTCCTAACAATGCCCTCTCTTAAGACAAAAATAGATACCTGGATTTTTGATTTGGATAATACTCTTTATTCAGCTGATAGTGGAATCTTCCAACAAGTTGGTGAATTAATGAGTAAGTTTGTAGCTAATCACCTCAGCATAGACATAAAAGAAGCAAAAAAAATACGAAGCGAGTATTACAGGCAATATGGGACCACCCTTCGCGGAATGATGGTTAACCATGGTGCTGATCCTGATGTATTTCTAAAAGAAGTTCACAAACTTGATTATTCCATTGTTGGACCTGATCATAAGTTAAATCAAGAGTTAGCCAAACTTAAGGGCAGAAAAATAATTTATACCAATGCCAATCAACAGCATGTAAATGACATCCTTGTTCAACTAAAATTAACTGATATGTTTGATGATATGTTTGATATAAAAATGGCAGATTATGTTCCAAAGCCTGAAGTCAAACCTTATATGAAATTTATTGAAAAATTTGACATTAATCCTGCTTGTTCAGCAATGTTTGATGATATAGCAAAGAATCTTGTTCCAGCAAAAAATGTAGGCTTTACCTCAGTTTGGATTGATGCTGGCTATGAGAACTTTATGGATGATATCGAAAGTTCAAAGAATTATTTAGATTATAAAACAAAAGATTTGTCCTTCTTCCTAGATGAAGTAAATACAGGAAAAATATGAATGAATTAGAAAGAATAATTAATGATGCTTGGGAAAATAAGGATCAAATCAATCAAAACTCTGAGGAATCAATAATAAATGCAATAAATCATATAATTGAAGATCTGGATCAAGGAAAAGTACGCGTAGCAGAAAAGATTAACGGAAAGTGGATTACTAACCAACATATTAAAAAAGCTATAATGTTAAGTTTTAGAATCCATGGAATGGAGACTTTATCAGGACCTTATAGTTCTTGGTATGACAAAGCTCATCTAGTCAAAGGAAAAACTGCGGGATGGGTCAAAGAAGATTTTGAAAAAGCTGGTTTTAGAATGGTGCCTAATACGCCTGTAAGAAAAGGATCTTACATTGCTAATAATGTTGTTTTAATGCCATGCTTCATTAATATTGGCTCATATATTGGATCTGGCACTATGATGGACACATTTTCAAGAGCTGGATCTTGTTGCCAAATTGGTAAAAACTGCCACATATCAGCAGGCAGCGGAGTTGGAGGTGTTCTAGAACCAGCTCAAGCTCTTCCAACAATAATTGAAGACAATGTTTTTCTTGGAGCAATGTCAGAAGTCGTTGAAGGCGTAATTGTAGGTGAAGGATCAGTTCTTAGCATGGGTATGTTTATTGGACAATCAACAAAAATCGTTAACAGAAAAACCGGTGAGATTACATTTGGGGAAATACCTCCTTATTCTGTTCTTGTACCTGGTTCTTTGCCAGATAAAAAAAATCCTATGGCACCCTCATTAAATTGTGCCGTTATAATTAAACAAGTCGATGAAAAAACAAGATCAAAAACTTCAATTAATGACCTTTTGCGAGATTAATGAATAAGATTGATTTTGACTATGTAGCATTAACACAAGCCCTTGTTAAATGTCCCAGTGTAACACCATATGATGAAGGAGCCCTTCAAATTGTGGAGGAACATCTTAATAATTTAGGTTTTAATTGTACGAGACTTCCTTTTAGTGAAGACGGATTTGATGATATAGATAATTTATTTGGAAAAATTGGTGAATCAGGAAAACATCTTGCGTTTGCCGGACACACTGATGTTGTTCCTCCTGGCAATGAAGAATCTTGGAAATACCCCCCTTTTTCTGCAACTATCGCTGATGGAAAACTCTATGGAAGAGGTGCGGAGGATATGAAAGGCAGTGTAGCATGTTTCATATCTGCAACTAGTTCTTTTATAAAAAAATACAGTCATAATTTTGGAGGACAACTGTCGCTTATTATTACCGGTGATGAAGAAAAAGAAGCGGTTAATGGAACCAAAAAAATGATGGAATGGACAAAAAACAACAATATTGTTTTTAATCACTGCATTGTTGGAGAACCAACATCAAATAAAATTGTTGGCGACAAAATCAAAATTGGAAGACGTGGCTCTATTAACTTCTTTGTAACTGTTAAGGGAGTGCAAGGACATACTGCTAATTCTCAACGCGCTGAAAATCCAGCACATCTTTTAATTATATTGCTTAATAATATTATTTCTAAACCTCTGGATGACGGTAACGAATTTTATTTACCAAGCTCATTACAAATTCCAACTTTTGACGTTGGTAACTCAGCTGCAAATGTAATTCCAGAATTTGCAAGAGCAACTGTAAATATTCGCTTTAACGATATTCACAGTGTTGAGAGTTTAACTAAATGGTTTCAAGATAATATTGATAAAGTATTTACAAATTTTCCTAAAGCTTCTTGTACATTCAGAACAGATCAGGTTGGTGAGTCTTATCTAACTAATCCAGGTCAACTATGTAGTTTGGTTTCAGCTGCAATCAAGGAAGTGTCCGGGAGGAACGGCAATCTCGAAATGGCCACAGATGGAGGGACATCTGATGCACGCTTTATAAAAAATTATTGTGAGGTTTTAGAACTGGGTCTTGTAAACAGAACGCTGCACCAGGTAAATGAAAATGTCAATCTTTCTGATTTGAAAGAATTACACGATATATATTTGCGTATTTTAGAAAATTATTTTGAAAAGAATTAATATCCTTTTAGTAAATTAACGTCATTTTTAATTTTTCCATTTTTTTTATATTTTTGATATTTTTTAAACATATATTTAACAGCCGTATCCACTACTGTAAGACTTCCAATATGCGGAGTAACAGTAACATTCGAAAACTTCCACAAAGGGCTTGATTTTGGAAGCGGCTCTTTCTCGAAAACATCAAGTGAGGCATAAAATTGTTTATATTTTTTTAAATGAGTCATTAGCGACTTTTCATAAAGTGTGGAACCTCTGCCAACATTTATTAATAATGCTTTCTTTTTCATTTCTTGTAAGAAATTCCCATCAATCATATGGTGTGTTTCTGAAGTAGAGGGGAGAATGCATATCAACACATCACATTGTCGAAGAAATTTTTTTAAGCTAATTTTTTTATAAAAAACTGGAAAAGAATATTTAACATTTGGTTTTGAATTTTTAAAACCAATAATATTATATCCATATCGTTGCAATTGTTTGCCGACAAAAGAACCTAAATACCCGACTCCAAGAATACCAATAATCATATTGTTGTTGAGAGCGGGCTCATCATATTTATTCATCCATTTATTTATTAATTGAGCTTCTTGAAATGATTTTAAATTTAATTGATAAAAAAGAATTTGTGATAAAACGTGATTGGCCATTCTCTCAGCCATAAAAGGATCCTTAAGTCGAATAATTGGCTGTCCACGATAACTTTTTAGCTCTGTAATATGATCAACGCCCGCTCCTAATGAAAATAGAATTTTCACATTACTCATTTTGCTTAGAGTATGATTGCTGATATTCCAAATAATGGCACATTCAATTTTAGATAAGTCAGGCTTGTCTTTTAAGATATAAATTTTTTTGTTTTTGAATTGCTTCTTAATAACCTCTAGCCATTCTTTGTTATTATGCCAAGGACAGTGAAATAAAATACTCATTAAAACTTAAAACAATTCATTCTATCAGCTAAATGCTAATTATTTATTGCATTTAAATATTTGTTTGTCACGATGTCCCAATTGAAATCCTGTATGGCTCTTTTTTGTGCTTCATTTCCTAGTTGTTTTCTGTGATTAGGATTAATTAATAATTCATGAATTGAATGAAAAAGATCATCAATATTATTTATAATTATGCCTGTTTTATTGTGCAAAACAGCTTCTTTAGACCCGCCAACGTTAGTTGCTATAGAAGGAATGCCAAAAAAAGCAGCCTCCAAATAAGCAATGCCAAATCCCTCAACAGATCTATTTTCACTCTCATCTAAGGTCGGCATAACCATCAAGTCTGTGTGTTCAAATAAATATTTTTTTTGAGATTCATTCACTAAACCTACGAAAGATACATTTTTTTCAAGCGCATATTCTTTTACTAATCGTTGTAAATTTGACTTTTCTGAACCTGCTCCAGCAATTACATATTGAATTGAAGGAAAATCAAATGTTAATTTCTTGACAGCTTTTAAAATTACCATATGTCCTTTTCTTTTCTCCAATCGGGCCAAAGTAATCAAAACTGGACTGCCTTTTAAATCGATAAAGTTATCTGATTGTATTTGCCGAAGATCATTTGCGCCCGGATAAACAAATTTTATATGATCTTTATTTGATATCAACTTCTTTACTAAGTTAGCGGTAAATTGTGAATTAGCAATAATTGAACTTGTGCTATTTAGAATTTTTGTAATGCGTTGTGTTTTTTTTGGATTATTAGATAAGAATTCATTTCCATGAGCTAAACATATTGTGGAAATATTTTTTTTATTTAATAAATCAATACTTAACTCTAAGCTTTTCCATGTATCTGCTATTACCAACTTAACTTGATTGGATTCAATAAAGGGTTTTAATTCTCTAATTTTTTTTCTTCGACGAAAAAATTTCAATCCACCTGTTCTTCTGACAATTATTTGATCCTTGCATTGGTTATCATATATAGCGTCATAAAAAAGATGGTGACTATCAGCAAAAACAACAATTTTTTCCTTTTTTCCCAGACCTAATGCCAAATTGCTAACTAAACTTTCTATTCCACCTAATCGACTTGGAAAACATTGCGTTAATATTATAATCATTAATTTTTTCTAAAACTTATTTAAAATGTTTTTTTTGTTTCAAGAAGTTTGCCATCATTTTCTAGCAAAGTAGTGATTTTCAATATATTTTGATTCTTATTTAGTATAATATAATTTATACCAGGACTTAATGTGTTAGGCATTAATGAAACTTCAAAAACAGCATTTCCATTGTCATAAGGGTTTTTTAACTTAATCATATCATTAAAAAATTTATCAGTTTGGTCATCAATAAAAATTGAACCGCAAGTTATGGTAACTCTATCATTCCATATCCATTCTTTTGATCCTTCTAAACAATTTATTCTTTCGGCATCAATGATTGAAATAATTGTTAAATGATTTTCCCTTGTTGATTTGATCTTATAATTCTTTGTAAAATCAAGATAGGTTACAAATATAGTAGAAAACAATATAATGAATATAATAAAAATTATGGTTAATTCTGCCAATGTAATTTTTTTTTGTTTATCCATAATACTGACGTTTAACTGACCACAGGGCTAGTTACTTTTTTTAACCATTCTCTCTCCCCCACATCTAGTTTATCGCTAAGCTTTTCATAAACTTTTTGATGATAATTATTCAACCAAATAATTTCATCTGAAGATAATATATTAATATCGATTAAATCTATGTCAATGGGCGCCCAAGAGATAGTTTCAAATCCAAGTGTGATATCAGTTTTTTTGTATGCTACAATTAAATTTTCAGTGCGAATACCATATTCTTCCTTTTTGTAAAAACCAGGTTCATTGGATAGAATCATTCCTTCTCTTATTTCTCCATCACTTAGGCCCTGAGACTTTGCAATTCGTTGCGGTCCTTCATGAACACTTAAAAAACTTCCAATACCATGTCCTGTTCCATGATCATAATCACAACCAATATCTTGCAGACTCTTTCTTGCCAAAGGGTCAAGTGTAGAGCCTTTTGTCTTGACTTCAAAAGTAGCTGAAGCAATGGCTATATGACCCTTTAATACCCTGGTAAAGCGATCTTTTTGTTCTTCAGTGGGTTCTCCTAAAATAATAGTTCGAGTGATGTCTGTTGTGCCATCAAGATATTGGGCGCCTGAATCAACAAGATAAATGCTGTTGTCCCTAAAAGTTAAATTGGTCTTATGAGTTACTCTGTAGTGCGGTAAGGCTGCATGCTCATCAATTGCAGAAATAGTGTCAAACGAGAGGGAATAAAATAGATCATTATTTTGTCTCAGATCATATAAATAATCTGCTGCCTTGATTTCATCTGTTTTGTTAATATTCATTTCATTCTTCAGCCAATAAAGAAATCTGGTAATGCTTAATCCGTCTCGAATATTGGCATTTCTTGCGCCTGATAACTCAGTTGAATTTTTTTGCGCTTTTGGATAAACACATGGGTCCGGCAAATATTTTATGGATAAATTGTTATCGTTGCATATTTTACTAAAATTATATACCGTTCTGTCCTCATCCATACCAATAACGCTATTATTATTAGTTATTAAATAATCTTCAATATCGTTAAAAGAATGGAAATTAACAATGTCCTGCAGCTTTTTTTTAATACTTGTAATCTTGCCATCATCAACAAATAATTCAATTTTACCACTTCGAGGAACAATGGCAAAAGATAGAATTAGAGGGATGTGCAAGATGTCATTGCCTCGTATGTTCAATAGCCAGGCAATAGAATCTAAAGAAGTCAGTATGTAATGATCTATGGATGATGATTTTAAAATTGATTGTAGATTGCCTAGTTTATCAATAGAAAATTTTCCAGCATATTTCTCTTTATGAATAAAAGCTTGAGATTGAGGATATGAGGGTTGATCATTCCATAAATTATCAATTGGATTTTTTTCCAGATATTTAACAAATGATTTTTTTTTCTTTACCAATTCTTCTATTTTTTTTATTTCAGAAATTGAGTGAAGCGTAGGATCAATACCTATTCTGGAATTAATTTCAATATTGTTTTCTAAATATTTCCAATAATCTTTCAGATGCTCAATATCAAAATACTGAGCGTCAACTTGCTTATGTGCCTGGAAAGTATAGCGTCCATCTATGAAGATGAAGGCCTTATTCTGTTGAATTATCGCTCGTCCTGCAGATCCTGAAAAGTTACTTATCCATTCCAAACGTTCAGCATATGGTGCTATATATTCATTCAGAAATTCATCAGTTCGATTAACAATAAGCAGGCTAATATTATTTTCTATCAAATAATTTTGTATTTTCTGTAAATTATTCATTAACAATTTCTAACAATAGAAGAGAACAACTCATAGTCAATATTGCCTCCAGAAATCATTAGAACAACATTTTTATTCTTCACATTTATTTTATTCGTTAGTAACGCAGTTGCTGCAACCGCTCCTCCAGGCTCGACAACAACTTTCATCTCCTCCGCTAATTCAACAATGGTTTTTTTAACTTCTTCATCGCTTACTGCCAATCCTCCATCAAGGGTAATTTGATTGATTGGAAACGTTACATCGCCAGGCTGAGGGGCCAAAAGTGCATCACAAATAGATTCTCCTGTTTCTTTATTCTTTACAATGAAGTTATTTTTTAGTGATAGTTGTGTATCATTAAATTTTTCAGGCTCAACGGCAAAATTTTTTATATTAGGAAATGCATATCTTAGATAAGTTGATGAACCAGCAATTAATCCTCCTCCCCCACAACAGCACAGATAAAGATCGGGTTGGATGTTTTTTAATCTTAGTTCCTCAGCAATCTCTTTTCCAACAGTTCCTTGGCCTGCGATGACATCTAGATCGTCATATGGTTTTATTATTTTTTTGTTTTCTTTGCGCGCAATCTCTGAAGCAATTTTTTCCCTGCTTTCATGCTTATAATCATAAAATATAATATCGGCGCCATATTTTTTTGTATTTTCTATTTTTATAGATGGTGCATTTTTTGGCATAATAATAGTAGCCTGAACTCCGAATAAATTAGATGCATATGCTACAGCCTGAGCATGATTTCCAGATGAATAAGAAACTATGCCTCTTGATTTTTCTTCATTTGATAATTGTAAAATTTTATTGCTTGCTCCTCGCAATTTGAAAGAGCCGGTCCATTGGAGATTTTCTAACTTGAAATAAACATTGGCATTTGTTTTTTTATTTATTGTTTCACTGCTTATGAGGGGTGTTTTAATAATTAATGGAAAAATTCTTTCATGCGCTTTGTCAATCTCTTGTGGCGTTAATGCATCCATAAAGTTCTTTTATGTCCCCATTCTATATATCTCAACAAGTTTTATTGAATATAGTCAAAAAAGAATATATTTCATTTAATATGAATAATGAAAATATTACATCTCCTTGTATTAGTGTTTGTAAAAGCGATCCAGTAACAGATTATTGTTATGGTTGTGGAAGAACAGCTGAAGATAAAAAATTATGGAAAAATCCTAATACATCCGATGAATGGAAAAAATCCAATCTTGAACTAACAAGAAACCGGTTGAATGGATGGCAACAAGAAGCATGGGATGAGTCATATGCCCATAAAAAAAATACGGGAATATCACTGATTAAGAAAAAATTTCTTGAACAAAATAAATAAACTTTATTTAAAATATAATAATAAATTAAGGTAAAAAATTTGTAACGAATCAAATATAGTATAGAATTACCTTCTGCTAACTTTTAACTAGGTGGTTGATATGATTGAAAATTTTAATGGACCTATATACTTAATTCTTTTCCTAATTTTACTGTTGGGGAATGTATATTACGCTTACTGCACCTTGATAAATACAAAAAATTGGCTTGATAAATATGGTACACATCATTCTGCAGTTTTAATAACAAGAATTCTAGGATCTTTAATTTCAGGCTTTGTATTAATTGGTATTTATATATTATTTACTGGAACTGAGGGTACTTGGGCATATTTTGCAACAATGTTTATTGGTTTTGTAATAATGGCTATTATTGGTATTCATTTTGTAGAAGTTGATTATCCTAATAATTACAAAGGTAAAGAGGGATTTGAAAACGTAGTAATAACTAAAGAAGGTTATATACCTGCTATAATATTTGCAATTGTAAATGCAATTATAATGTATGGTTTATCTGACAAAATCTACGCTTAATAACTAATATTCTACTTTTAATAAATATAAACCTTGAGCAGGTGCCGTGGCGCCTGCTTTTGACCTATCTTGACTTGTAATTATATCTTTTACATCAGATAAATTAAATTTACCCTTTCCAACTTCAACCAATGTGCCTACCATAATTCTTACTTGGGAATGGAGAAACGATTTTGCTGAAACATTTAGTATTATATGTTGATCATTTGTTCGAATTGAACAACTTTGGATTGTTTTTATAGATGAAGATGATTGACAATCAATAGAACGAAATGCGTTAAAATCGTGTTTGCCTAAAAAAATTGAAGCTGCTTCTTTCATTGCATCTATATTCAATTTTTTAAAGACTCCCCAAGTCAGATTTTTATTATAAGTTAATGGTGCACGCCTATTTATTATTAAATATTCATAAGTTCTAAGCTTGGCGGAAAATCTTGCATGAAAATCATCATTGACTTCCTTCGCGTCTAAAATAGCAATTGGCAACGGTCTTAAATGCTGATTGATACCGTCACGAATGTTATCCAATGAAATATTTTTTGATAATTCAAAATGGGCAACTTGTCCTTTTGCATGTACGCCAGAATCTGTTCGGCCTGCTCCAAATACATTTACATTTTCTGATGTTATTTTTTTTATAGCACCTTCTAGTGATAATTGAATGGAAGGGCCATTCTCTTGTTTTTGCCATCCAACAAAATTAGTGCCATCATATTCAATTGTTATTTTATATTTAGCCATTTATTTTCTGACCAACTTCAAAGGCAAAGCCTTTTAAAAATTCTCCTATTTTCATTGATTTTTTACCTTCTCGTTGAATGATTTCAGGAATAATGATGCCATTTTTACATCCAATATGAAACTGTCTGTTTATTATGGTAGATGTTTCGGCTTCACATGTTTTCATTAAACACTTAATAATATTAAAGCGCTCATTATTAACAGTAAACCAAGCTGATGGCTTAGGAGCAAAAGCCTTTATTTGATTATAAACCGTATTTATTTCATTATTAAAATTAATTCTTCGGAGTTCCGGAGTAATCTTTTTTGCATAAGTCGCATAAGTTTCGTCTTGTTTTTGCAATGAGATTTTTTTATCCAACAAATCTGGCAAAGTATTAATTAATAATAAAGTTCCAAGAATGTTTAGTTCAGATGTTAAATTTCCTTTATTAATATTTTTATTAATGTTTATTTCCTGGGTTGCAATAATTGGTCCTGCATCAAGTTTTTCCTCTAATAAAAAAATACTTACACCTGTTATTTCGTCCCCATTTAGGATAGCATGCTCAATGGGGGCTGCACCTCGCCATTTAGGTAGTAAAGAAGCATGAATATTGATACATCCATAATGAGGAATCTGAAGAATGCTCTTTGGAAGTAATAACCCGTACCCCATAATAACAACAAGATCAGGTTTAAGTTTCTTTATTTCATTTGTACTCTCAAACGATGCTAAATTCTTTGGGTGATAAACCGGAATATTGTACTCTAAAGATAATGTATGTACTGGAGATTTTTTTATCAACATACCTCGTCCTTGTTTTCGTGGGGGCTGAGTGTAAGTAGCTATGATATTATATTGATGATCAATTAAAGATTGTAAATAAACCTTAGAGATTTCAGGCGTGCCCATAAATACAATACGCTCCTGACGCATTAAACCTCCCCCATCTTTTTTAACTTTTGAACACGTTTGATAATCATATTACGTTTAAGAGAAGAAAGATAATCCACAAACAGTTTTCCTGATAAATGATCAATTTCATGTTGAAGCACGCGTGCTTCATATCCATTTTTTTCTCCCTTAATAATTTTATTTTTTTCATTTGTATATTCAATTTCAATAGAAGCTGGTCTTTCTATTTCAACAAATTGTTTGGGGAAAGATAAACATCCTTCTTCCATCACCACTGTCTCTTCAGAATATGATTTGATACTAGGGTTAAACAACGCATATACTTTTTCTGTTTCTTTTTCATAATCCTGAATATTAACAGTAATTATTTTTTGTAATATGCCAATTTGATTTGCAGCCAATCCTACTCCAGGTGCTCTTTTCATTATTTCAATCATTTTTTTTGAAATAATAATTTCCTTTTCGGTTACTTTGTCGATTGTTTGAGTGTGTTGACGTAATTTTGGATGGGGAACAAAAAGTATTTTTTCCATAAAAAAATTATTATATTTTTTTTCTAGATTGAAATGCCGCATTAAGAGTGTTTTCATCTAAATAATGAACCTCACCTCCCATAGGCACACCTTGGGCTAGCCTTGTTACATATAAATCTTCAATTGATTCCAATTTATCTGCAATGACATGACTTGTTGTTTGACCTTCGATAGTAGTACTAAGGGCAAGAATCACCTCTTTGACACTTTGTTTTTTAATTCGTTGAATCAGTTTTGTTATATTGAGATCATCAGTGCCTATGCCGTTAATAGCAGATAGTGATCCTCCCAATACATGATAAGAGCCACGATAAAAACCAATTCGTTCAAATGTCCACAAATCTGACAAATCTTCAACAACGCAAATAGTTTGTCTGTCCCTTTTTACATCAAGGCATAAAGAGCAAGGTGAGATAGTATCAATATTTCCACATATCTCGCAATTAATTATTTTTTGATTGGCTTCTTGAAGAGATTGAACTAGGGGTAATAAGGATCGTTCTTTATTTTTTAATAAATATAAAACAATCCGCTGCGCTGATCGTCTTCCTAAACCTGGCAATTTAGAAATTTCATTAATAAGTTTATCAATTTCAGAATTCGTCATTGGATATTTCGTTTAGAAAGGAAGTTTCATGCCCGGTGGCAAGGGAATGCCTCCCGTGACGCTCTTCATCTCTTCTTGAGCTGCCGCTTCTCCTTTTTGTTTGGCATCGTTAACAGCTGCCACAATTAAATCCTCAGTGATTTCTTTCTCTTCTTGTTTCATTAAAGAATCGTCAATTGATATGTGTTTGATTTCTCCTTTTGCGGTTGAAATTACCTTAACCATTCCGCCCCCCGATGATCCTTCTACTTCAATTGAGTTTAGTTTTTCTTGTGCTTCTGACATTTTTTTCTGCAATTGTTGTGCTTGCTTCATCATATTATCAATATTAACCATTATTTTTCCTTTATTGATTGTTGAATGTCTTTGTTTGCAATTGTTTCATCTAAAGTTTCTCGAATATCAGTTATGGAATGAATCTTAACGCCAGGATATTTATTTAAAATTTGTTTAATTTGGGGATCGTTCTTCATAATTTCAATTTCTTTTTGTTGGGCTAATAAATCTTCTTCATATAATGTTTTACCAATATTACTGCTGGATGTGCTTACTTGCCAGATTCTGCCTGTCCATTTCGATATATATTTAGCAATCGTTCTGCAAAAATGTGGATCAACAATAGATTCTGAATTTATAACAATCTCACCTTCTTTAAAAGATACAAGTTTAACTTTGTTATACAAATAAGTATGTAACATACCTTCTTTTTTTTGATAAAATAAATCAACAAATTGTCTAAATGATTTAACAAGAACAGAATTAGACAACTTTGCTACGTTATCAGCTTGATCATTGTCTTCAATCTCAATAACTTTATTTATTGTCGCCGGAGTTTCATTGTTAGGTGATTTGATCTTAATTGATTCATTCTTATGTTTTTTTTCTTCAATATTGTCAGATATTTTTTTTACTAAATCATCAGGAGAAGGGCCTTCATATAAATAAATCAAACGTACAATAAGCATTTCTCCATGTTGAAAAAGATGAAAACCAGATTGCAATTCTTGATAACCTTTAAACAAAACTTGCCAAACTATTCCAAGTGAAGACATTGAAATCTTTTCCGCCATCTTCGCCCCCTTGCTTCTTTCAAGTTCTGGTATATGAATGTCATCTTTAATGTCAGGTGAAATTTTTATTTTTGTCAGAAAATGAGTAACTTTGAGTAACTCATCAAAAATCATCAAAACATCTGCGCCAGCTCGATAAATTTTATTATATATTTTGAGAGAAGTCTTAGCATCCCCACTAAATATCGCATTCAAAAGATCGAAAATATTATCCCGGTCTGCCAATCCCAACATTGATATAATGGTATCTGTTGTAATCTGATCTTTCGCATTAGCTATAGCTTGATCAAACAAACTTAATCCATCACGAACTGATCCATCTGCAGCACGGATAATTAATGCAATTGCTTCTTTATTAATATTAATTCTTTCTTTATCAGCAATATTATTCAAATGTGCAATCAGATTATCTGCTTCTATGCGATGTAAATCAAACCGCTGACACCGTGAAATAATTGTGATTGGTATTTTTTTTACCTCTGTTGTGGCAAAAATAAATTTTATATGTGGTGGTGGCTCTTCTAATGTTTTTAATAACGCATTAAATGCGTTTTTGGAGAGCATATGTACCTCATCAATAATAAATATTTTATATTCGCAGTTAACTGGCTTGTATTTTACGTTATCAATAATCTCACGAATATCATCAACGCCTGTTCTGCTAGCAGCATCCATTTCAATAACATCAATGTTATGATCTCCACGAATAGAAATACATGATTTACACTTACCGCAAGGCTCGCATGATTCAGGTGGACGCGCTTCACAATTCAAACTCATCGCTATCAATCTTGCCGTTGTAGTTTTACCAACCCCCCTTACACCTGTTAGTAAATACGCATGGGCTATACGGTTGTTTATTATAGAGTTTTTTAGGGTTTGAACCAAAGTCTCTTGGCCAATCAAATTGCCAAAAGTTTGTGGTCGATATTTTCTCGCTAAAACTCTGTATTCTTGTTTAGTATTTTTGTTCATAACAAATAAAATTTATGGAAGGTATAAGTGACCCGAATAAGCTTGGTACAGCTGCTTCTTCTCAGATCTGACTGGATTAGCAAGTTATTCGCCCACTTAACCTTCCATTAGCAATATAACATTATCTAATAGAAAGACATACTCTGAGTTGATAAAATTTGATTATTTTTTTCTAAAATCAGACATTTTATAAACACCTAGAATATCAAAATGCTTACAAAAAAATTTCATTTCATCAATGGCAAGTTTAACAGCATCATTTTCAGGATGTCCTTCAAAATCAATATAAAACTGCGCAACATCAAAACCCTGAGGATGAACGTAGCTTTCTAACTTTGTAATATTGACACCATTGCTAGCAAAACCTCCAAGGGACTTATACAGAGCGGCAGGTATGCTTCTAACCTGAAAAACAAGTGTGGTCATTAAATCTTTTTCACTTACATCCACAAAAGACATTTTTGTTGACATTATAAGAAAACGAGTAACATTGTTATTTGCATCTTGAAAATTTGATTTAATAATTTTCAAATTATATATCCTAGCAGCCAAATCAGAGGCTATAGCCGCATCTTCTTTGTTATTCAATTCTGATACCATTTTAGCTGCTCCTGCTGTATCTGCAGCAACTATCATATCTTTATTATATTTAATTAAATTTTTTCGACACTGAGTAATTGCTTGTTCATGGCTATGTACTCGCCTAATAGTATTTATAGAAGCATCTGGTGGAGCTAGTAAACAATGATTTACTTCTAAGAAATATTCACCAATAATTGTTAATTTTGAATTAGGAATTAAATGATGCGTGTCAGCAACTCTCCCGGCTTTAGAATTTTCAATTGGCACAAGTGCAATATTTGCATTACCATCTCGAACGCAGTCAAACATTTCTTCAAATGTTTTACAAGCTATAGAACTAGCCTCTGGATAAATTCTTTTTCCTGCTAATTCACTGTATGCCCCATTAACGCCCTGAAACGAAAAAGAATTAATTGTATTCATAATTTGTTTTTTATAATATTTTCAACATTGATTAAATCTTTTTTAGTGTCTACACTAATCGGAACATCTTTTACATAACTAACACCGATTGTCATTCTTGCATCTAAGGCGCGCCATTGCTCCAATTTATGATTTAATTCATTAATGCTTGGAGTTAATGTTATAAATTTCTTCAATGTTTCATAGCGAAAACTATAAATACCAACGTGATGATATACTTCATCGTAAGTTACTTTTGAAGATTTAAAAAAATCAAAAGCTTTCCCAATAGTATTTTTTTTGATCCAATCAATTCTTACCTTTGTTACATTTGAATCATTTTTTTGATAATCCTTTAATTCTGTTGCCAAAGTTCCCATATCAAATCCTTGTAACAGTGGTGTGTTAACTTTAACAATATCAAAAGGATCGATAATAGGCATGTCCCCTTGTAGATTTATTATACTATCAAACTCACTGATATTATCTTTATTTTTTATTGCCTCAAATATTCTATCTGTTCCTGAAGGAAGATTTGGATCTGTAAGAATAGCTTTGCCCCCCAAAGACATTATACATTCTAAAACTTCCTTTTCAGAACAAGCAACAATGACCTCGCCCAGATTAGATGCCATAGCTTGTTCCCAGACTCTTTGTATCATAGGTTTTCCGCAAATAAGTGCCATAGGTTTGTTAGGAAACCTTAAAGAAGCCATTCTAGCGGGAATTAAAATAAGTGTATTCATCAAATTTATGTTACAATTGGGATGAAAAATCTAATCAATAAAAAGTTTTGAGTAGTATTCATTAAAGTAAAAAATCTATATATATCTTTTAGCATGTCTGGATTTGAAATTAATAAAATACTTGCTTCTATCCTAGTAGCAATAATTATTTTCGTAATTATCGGTTTTGTGGGAAACTTTATTGCTAAGATAAACTATAATGAATCACTGGTTAAGGCATATAAAATAGACTTGCCTGAAACTTCTACTGATTCTACTATGCAAAAAACTACAGATAATGAAATGGATGAGTCTATATCTTCTTTATTAGCCAGTGCTTCGCTTGCAAAGGGTGAAAAAATTTTTAATAAATGTGGAGCTTGTCACAACTATAAAAAAGGCAGCAAATCAAAAATTGGCCCTAACTTGTGGGATTTAATTAATAGACAAAAAGCCAGCGTGAGTGGTTTTGCCTATTCAAAAGCTCTATCTGAATATGGTGGAAAATGGACTTTTGAAGAGCTGGATGAATTTCTTTATAAGCCAAAGGAATATATTAGTGGAACAAAAATGATCTTCTTAGGTTTAAATAATGTTCGAGATCGTGCTAATCTTATGTTGTGGTTAAGACAACAGTCCGATAATCCTATTCCCCTACCATAATAATTTCTTTGTATCGATATTATGACTTTAAAAAATCCAATGGATGAATTTATATCTTTTGCAAACATCCTAGCAGATGAATCTGCCAAAGTTGTAATGGAATATTTTCGACAAACTTTTACAATAGAGAATAAAGATGATGATACCCCTGTTACAATTGCAGATAAAAAATCAGAATTAAAAATCAGAGAATTAATTAATAAAGCCTATCCAAATCATGGAATTTTAGCTGAAGAGTTTGATAATACAAATCTTAACTCCGAGTATATTTGGGTAATTGATCCAATTGATGGCACAAGAAGTTTTATCGCAGGACACAAAGATTTTGGGACACTTATTGCTCTTTTATATAAAAAAAAACCTGTATTAGGAATAATCAATTGTCCGGCTCATAATGAAAGATGGATCGGTGTCGAAAATCAAATAACAACGCTTAATGGAAAAAATATAAAAACTTCTTCAAAAAAATCAATCGAAGATTGTTATACAATTACTACTGGCCTTTACTTGGAAGATGAAACATTTAGAAATGGTTTTGAGAATATTATTAAAAAATCAAAATATTATATATTTGGAGGAGATTGTTATATGTACGGTATGCTTTCTTCAGGTTTGGTTGATATAGTTGTTGAAGATACTCTTAAGGCACATGACTATATGGCGTTAGTGCCAGTAATTCAAGGCGCTGGAGGAGTAATAACTGACAAATATAACAATCCAATTACTTTGGACTCAGATGGTAGCGTACTAGCTACGGCCAATTCGCTTATACACAAACAAGCAATAAGTATGATTAATTTATAATAACTAAAATTTAAGAAAAAGTTTATATTGGTTATGATGAAAAAAATTTTTTTCATAAAATTATATATTTTTATTATTCTATTGATTGCCGCTCCAAGTATTGCTGAAATCAACATATCCCATGCAATAGCAATGCATGGAGATCCTAAATATGGAAAAGATTTTAAATATGTTGATTATGTCAATCCAAATGCTGTTAAGGGCGGTAAAGTCGTATTTAGCTCCACTGGTTCCTTTGATTCATTTAATCCTTTTATCTTAAAAGGAACTTCTGCAGCTGGTATTGGAAATCTATTTGAAACGTTAACCACATCGTCCAGTGATGAAGCATTTACAGAATATGGCTTACTTGCTGAAACCATTGAATGGCCGGATGATCGTTCCTGGGTTGCCTTCACTCTACGCAAAGAAGCAAGATGGCATGATGGTAAAAGTGTAACACCTGAGGATGTAATTTGGACTTTTAATGCATTGATGGAAAAAGGACATCCCTTCTACAAATATTATTATGGCGATGTTGTCGAAGTTATAAAAGAGAGTGATTTAAAGATACGCTTTAATTTTAAAGGAAATACAAATTTAGAATTGCCTCTAATTGTAGGACAACTCCCTGTTTTGCCTAAGCATTATTGGGAAAACAAAAATTTTGAAGAAACTTCTTTGGAAATACCTATTGGAAGCGGGCCATATAAAATAAATTCCTTTGATGCTGGAAGATCTATTACTTATGAATTAAACAATGACTATTGGGGAAAAAACATCCCAATTAAAAAAGGCACTGAAAACTTTGGAATAATGAAATATGAATATTACAAAGACAGGGGTATTGAACGTGAAGCTTTTAAGTCAGGCGATATAGACTTTTTTTCTGAAAATAGCTCTAAAGAATGGGCCACAAGCTTTGAAGTCCCTGCTGTTCAAAAGAAATTGATAATTAAAGAACTAATCGAACATGAAAATCCTCAGGGGATGCAAGCATTTGCTTTCAATACACGAAAAGATTTTTTTAAGGATAAAAAAGTACGTGAAGCTCTTTCATACGCCTTTGATTTTGAATGGACTAATGAAAATCTTTTTTATGGTGCTTATAAAAGAACCAACAGTTTTTTTGAAAATTCAGAACTAGCATCTTCAGGACTTCCTGAAGGAGAAGAGTTGAAATTGTTAAGTAAATATAAAAATGACCTTCCCGCAGAAGTATTTAATATAGAGTTTAATCCACCCAAAACTGATGGCTCTGGATTTATTCGAAAAGAATTATCTAAAGCAACTTCATTACTTAAAGAGGCTGGTTGGGAATTAAAAAAAGGTAAATTAGTTAATAAAGAATCAGGTAAATATTTTGAGTTCGAAATATTATTAGTCTCGCCTGCTTTTGAGAGAATTGTTTTGCCATTTAGAGATAATTTAGAAAAATTAGGAATGTCCGTTAACGTAAGAACAATTGATAGTGCTCAATATCAAAAAAGATTGGAGACCTTTGATTTTGATATGGTAGTCAAAACATTCTCTCAATCCTTATCGCCTGGTAATGAGCAACGAAACTTCTGGGGTTCTAATGCTGCTGATACTAATGGGTCAAGAAATATTGTTGGAATAAAAAATTTTGTTATAGACATATTAATAGAAAAAGTAATCTCAGCAAAAGATAGGGAAGATTTAATTACTACTACTAAGGCCTTGGACCGTGCTCTTCTTTGGAATCATTATGTTATTCCGCAGTGGCATATATCTAGCTACAGAACTCTGTATTGGGATATTTTTGACAAACCAAAATTCAGGCCTAAATATTCACTTGGAACTGGCACTTGGTGGATTAACGCAGGTAAGGCTACTACAATTGTTGAGAGAAAAAAATCAATTCAATAAATAATATAATAAACATAATTTATTCGTAATTAATGTTATAATTATTAATCTATGACCGCATATATTATCAGACGGTTACTCCTAGTTTTTCCCACATTAATTGGTATTATGCTAATAAATTTTGCTGTCGTGCAAATTGTACCTGGTGGACCAGTGGAACAAATGATTGCGCAGATGACAGGTACTGCAGTTGAATCAACTGCTCGATTTTCTGGTGGGGGCGAAGGGGAAACATTAAATAATTTTGATTCAGGCAGTTCCTCAAATTTTGATTCCAAATACCGTGGAGCACAAGGCTTAGATCCAGATATCATTAAGGAAATTGAAGAAATGTATGGCATGAATAAACCTGCGCCTATTCGTTTTTTTGACATGATGAAAAATTATTTAACTTTCGATTTCGGTGAAAGTTTTTTTCGTGATCAAGAAGTAATTGATTTAGTTTTGGATAAAATGCCAGTATCAATTTCGATTGGTTTATGGACAACTGTACTTGTATATTTAATTTCAATTCCTTTGGGAATAAGAAAGGCTATACGTGATGGCAGTAAATTTGATATAACCTCAAGTACTGTTATTACTATTGGCTATGCTATTCCTAATTTTTTATTTGCAGTCATTTTAATTGTATTTTTTGCGGGTGGTCGTTATTATGATATTTTTCCTCTCAGAGGATTAGTCTCAGATAATTTTGATGAATTAAACCTATTCTTTAAAATTAAAGATTATTTTTGGCATTTGTGTCTGCCACTTTTAGCAATGGTAGTCAGTGGTTTTGCTGGTCTTACTTTCTTAACTAAAAATTCTTTTTTAGATCAAATTAATCAACAATATGTCATGACAGCAAGGGCAAAGGGATTATCTGAAAGAAAAGTTTTGTATGGTCACGTTTTTCGTAATGCAATGTTAATTGTTATTGCTGGCTTCCCTTCTGCTTTTATAGGAATTCTTTTTTCTAGTTCATTATTCATTGAAGTTATTTTTTCCTTAGATGGGCTTGGATTGCTTGGTTATGAAGCTGCCTTATCGAGAGATTATCCAGTTATTTTTGCTACGTTATATTTCTTTTCTTTGCTTGGCTTAATTATGGGTATCATTGGAGATATTATGTATTCAATTATCGATCCAAGAATTGATTTTGAATCTAGAGATACTTCATGACTTTATCTCCATTAAATAAAAGGCGATTGGATAACTTTAAGTCCAATAAAAGAGGATGGTATTCATTTTTGATTTTTACTTTATTATTTCTAGCATCCATATTTGCTGATTTTTTAGCAAATGAAAAACCTCTTTTAATTAAATATGAAAATCAAATATATTTACCTATTATAAATAAATATGCTGAGACAACTTTTGGTGGTGATTTTGAAACAGAAGCAGATTACCGAGATCCATATGTAAAAAACCTAATCAATAATAATGGGTGGATGATTTGGCCAATTATACCTTATTCATATGATACAATAATAAGGGATCTTGCTGTTCCTGCACCGGCGCCACCATCTAAAAAAAATTGGTTGGGCACAGATGACCAGGCTAGAGACGTACTAGCTAGGCTAATTTATGGTTTTCGAATTTCTATTTTATTTGGATTTACCTTAACCTTTTTTTCTATGCTCATTGGTGTTTCAGCTGGCGCTATTCAAGGGTATTTTGGTGGTAAAATTGATTTATTTTTTCAGCGTTTTATGGAAATTTGGTCTGCTATTCCAACATTATATGTATTGATTATTCTAGCCAGTATAGTGCAACCAAATTTTTGGTGGCTACTTGCTATATTGCTTTTATTCAGTTGGATGGGATATGTAGGTGTTGTTAGAGCTGAATTTTTGAGAGCACGTAATTTAGATTATGTCCGCGCCGCTAGAGCGCTCGGTGTTTCTAATTATAAAATAATGTTTAGACATTTATTGCCCAATGCCACAGTTGCAACAATTACTTTTCTTCCATTCAGTTTAAGCGCATCTGTTACAGCTTTGTCCGGTCTGGACTTTTTAGGCTTTGGTCTTCCTCCCGGATCAGCCTCTTTAGGTGAAATGGTCAATCAAGGCAGAAATAATTTACAGGCCCCCTGGCTTGGTTTGACAAGTTTTTTTACTCTTGGACTTATGTTGGGTTTGTTAGTTTTTGTTGGAGAAGCGATTAGAGATGCTTTAGATCCTAGGAAAACATTTGTTTGATAAAATGAATAATCTAGTTCAAATAAAAAATTTATCAGTTGGTTTTCAATCTCATAATAAAAAATCAAATGTTGTTAAATCAATTTCGTTTGAAATTCCTAAAGGAAAAACTGTCGCATTGGTTGGAGAGTCTGGTTCAGGAAAAACTGTTACAGCTCTTAGCATCTTAAGACTGTTACCCTATCCTACAGCCTTTCATGATTCTGGTGAAATTGTTTATAACAATTTTAATCTTCTTAAATTAAAACAAAGTGAAATTCAAAAAATTCGTGGAAAAAATATCAGTGCAATCTTTCAAGAACCTATGAGTAGCCTCAACCCCCTTCATAATATCGAAAAACAAATCAATGAAATTTTAATGATACACTCTTCAATTTCCTACTCAAAATCTACTGAGAAAACAAAAAAATTGTTATTTCAAGTAGGGTTAGAGGATATTGCAGAGAGAATCAAAGCTTATCCTCATGAATTATCAGGTGGACAGCGTCAACGTGTAATGATCGCAATGAGTATAGCAAACAATCCGGATTTATTAATAGCTGATGAACCTACAACTGCTCTTGATGTAACTGTACAGTCACAAATATTGGATTTAATAAAAAAACTTCAACAAAAAATGAATATGTCAATATTATTCATTAGTCACAACTTATCAGTTGTTAAAAAAATAGCAGATTATGTATGCATTATGAAAGATGGAGAAATTGTTGAAAAAAATTCCAAAGAAAACATTTTTTCCAATCCGAAACATAACTACACAAAAATATTAATTGCTTCGCAAATAAAAAAGAAAAGTATTGCAAATAAAAATGATAATTTAATTCTTCAAATAAATAAACTTAAGGTTTGGTATCCAATAAAAAAAGGCATTCTTAGAAGAACTATTGATTATGTTAAGGCTGTTGATTCATTAGATTTTAATCTAGGTTTAAGACAAACATTAGGTATCGTCGGAGAGTCAGGTTCTGGGAAAACATCATTAGTTCTCGCAATTCTTAGATTGATATCATCAAATGGAGAAATCATTTTTAATAATAAGAATATACAAAATATCAACAATAAAAGAATGAAAATTTTAAGAAAAGAGATGCAAATTGTTTTTCAAGATCCTTTTAGTTCATTAAGTCCGAGAATGACGATTGAAGAAATCATATCTGAAGGTTTAAATATACATGAAAAAAACATAACAAAAGATGAAAAACAAAATAAAATTAAAAAAATTGTCAAAGAAGTGGGTCTAAATTATGAAGACATACGAGAACGTTTTCCTCATGAATTTTCTGGAGGTCAAAGACAAAGAATTGCAATTGCCAGAGCTCTTATTTTAAAGCCAAAATTATTGATTTTAGATGAGCCGACATCAGCCTTAGATGTAAGTATTCAAAATCAAATTCTTGATTTACTTAATAATCTACAAGAAAAATATAATTTGAGTTACATTTTTATTAGTCACGATATGAAAGTGATTAAATCCATGTCGGACTATATTATTGTAATAAAAAATGGAAAAATAATTGAAGAAGGAAGCTCAAAAGATATATTTAATAATCCAAAAAATTCCTATACTAAAGAACTATTAACTTCGGTGATTTAATCTAATATTATATAGAAATAGATAATAAATAAAACAATGAGTAAATCAAAAAAAATATTTATTTCGGGTGTTGCTGGTTTTTTGGGAAGCCATTTAGCTGATAAATTTATTGAAGATGGATTCAGCGTAATTGGGTGTGATAATCTTATAGGAGGCTATATAGATAATGTTCCGTCCCAAGTTGATTTTTTTCAATATGATTGTAATCATTTAAATTCTATGATTAAAATAAGTAAAGATTGTGAGATTTTTTATCATTGTGCCGCAACAGCTTATGAAGGTCTCTCTTGTTTTTCACCTTATTTAGTAAGTCAAAATGTATTTCAAAATTCTGTAGCCGTATTTACTGCTGCTATAGTCAATAATGCTAAAAGAATTGTTTTTTGTTCTTCTATGGCTAGATACGGCAACAATAAAACTCCTTTTACTGAAGATCAAAAAACTAATCCTGTAGATCCTTATGGTATTGCAAAAGTTGCTACTGAAAATATTTTACAGACACTCTCTGACATCCACAATATTGAATACTGCATTGCTGTTCCACACAATATCTTTGGTCCAAGACAAAAGTACAATGATCCTTATAGGAATGTTGCATCTATTATGATAAACTTAATGTTACAAGGAAGGCAGCCAATTATTTATGGTGATGGTGAACAAAAAAGATGCTTCTCATATATTGATGACTGTATTTTTTGCCTTAAAGAGATGGCGTATAGTAAAAATGTATTAAAGCAAATTATCAATATAGGACCTGATGAAGAATTAATAACAATTAACAAACTTGCTGAAAATATAGCAAATATTCTTAAATTTAATATAAATCCAATCTACTTAGATGACAGACCCCAAGAAGTTAAATTAGCGACTTGCTCTTCCAAAAAAGCAAGAGAACTTTTAGGATATAGAACAAATACCAGTTTAATAGATGGTTTAATTAAAACTATAGAATACATTAAAAAGAATAAACCAAAAAAATTTCAATATCATCTTGATCTTGAGATAATAAATAATCTAACTCCGAAAACATGGAAAAATAAAATCTTTTAAAAATAAATGAATACATTGGTATTGATATTATTTTTCTTATCTGTGACATTAATTCTTTTGTCCTATGGAATAATATTGCAAAAAATTCTTTTTCCAAATCTTAATAAATCATTAAATCTGGGTGAGTCTGGTATATTATCTACCAGTTTGGTTCTTGGTTTGTCCTTTATTATTCACTTTTTTTTCCCTATCAATTACTTTGTTACTATACCTTTCCATATTATTGGTTTCTTATTAATAATATTCTATAATAAAATTTTTTATCAATTTTTATCCGATAAAAGAATCATAAAATTATATCTATTAACATTTTTAATATTTATCCCTTTTATTGTAATTAATAACTTTCATGATGATTTCAATTACTATCATCTACCTTACTTAAATATTATTTTTGACAAAAAAATAGTTTTTGGATTATCAAATATTAATACAGTGCTTGCATATCCTCAAAATTCCTGGCTTGATTTTGCAGCTTTTTTTAGAATTCCAATTTTAGATAATAATGTTTTACATATAGTTAACGCTGTAATTTTTTTATTTTTTATTTTTTTTAATATTGAAAACTTTTTTTCATCTGCAAATAAATTTTTGAAATTATATTCTGCACTATTAATAATTTTTTCACTTAGTATATTTTCTAGATTAAGGGATCATGGTTTAGAAATATCACCACAATTAATATTACTTATAATTTCCTTTTATATAATACAAATATATCTTGAAAAAGATTTAGATCATAAATTGATTATTAAAAAAATAATTAAAGAGGTGGGTCTAGATTATGAAGACATTCATCAGCGTTTTCCTCATGAATTCTCTGGGGGTCAGCGACAAAGAATTGCTATAGCTCGAGCACTAGTATTAAAACCTAAATTGCTTATATTAGATGAACCAACATCTGCATTAGATGTAAGTATTCAAAATCAAATACTTCAAATGTTAAATCATTTACAAAAAAAATTTGATTTAAGTTATATTTTTATAAGTCATGATATGAATGTAATTAAAGCCATGTCCGATTATATTTTAGTGCTAAGAGATGGAAAAATAATTGAAGAAGGAAATGCTAATGAAATTTTTTCGAAACCAAAAACAAAATATACACAAAAGTTGATTCAAGCAATTTTATAAAATAAATTATTTATTAAACTTGGTATAAAATTAAAACACCATATTGCTATTGAATAACTCTTTGCAGTTACTATTATCAAAATCATGATATATATACATATAGCTGTTTTTAACTTCTATTTTGTCAACACAAATTCTATTTCTTTCCAGCATACAAGGAAAGGGAATATCCCCACACAATAAGAAATATTTTTCATTTGAATTAATATCTCCATTGTAAAGTTTTTTGGTTTTATTTCTGATATATATTTTACTGTCATTTATAATTTCAGTTTTATAATCAACATTTTCAAAAGTTTGAATATAATTTGGCCACGGAAAAAATTTTGTATTTTCTTTATTAACAAAAAAATCTTGATTAATTCTGATAAGATTAATTGAAAAAGAATAACTAAAAGCAATAAATAAGAGAATATAAAAAATATTCAAATTAATTTTTTTTAAGTTGATTGTAGTAATCGTTAGGAATTGAAAAAATAGAGAGAAAAAAATTATGAATACCGCAAAACCTCCATATCTAGATTGAGGAGAAACTATTAACCAGAAAAAAACACTTAAGAAACTAAAGGTGAAAAATAAAATATATTTCTTATCAAATAAAAAATTTTCTCGAGAAAAAATATGACTAAAAGGTTTTCTATTTTTATAATTTGAAAAATAAGCGATAAGAAAAATAATAAAATTTATTAAAAAAAGATTCAATATTCTCTTATGGTCATTGTCTTTAAACCAATACTTTGACCAAAAAAATATTGATGTTTTGGAATACTCTTCAACAGATTTAAATTTTTTTTCTTTGATGTTTTTCCAAACATATTTGTCAGAAATACCTAATTTTTCTCTTGAATAAAACATCCATCCTTTTGAAAAAGCCTGGTAGGAAGCAAGTTTAGTAGTAGATTTATCGACACTTGCAGACCACTCAAAAGTTTTATCAAAGCATGAATAATAAATAGGATAAATTATACAGCCACTAATAATCAAATTTTTTAATAGGAATAATAAAAAAATTAAAACGTTAAAAGTTATAAATAACTTAAATTTTTTTATTAGATTAAATAAATCTCTATAATAATAAATTATTATTAATACTATAAATGGAAAAATTATTATTGAACTTATTCTTAATAAAAAAGAAAAATGAAAAAAAAACATTGCCAAAACTAAGTTATTGATATGAATTTTTGAGTTTAACAGCATATATATCTGCAACACGCAAATTATCATTAGTAGCTGTGCAGGTATTGCTGCGCCTATATTTCTTAATTTGTCAAATGTAGCTAAAGAAATAATTAATACAAACATAAAAAAAATTCTTTCTTTGGTAGAAAATTTTCTTATTTGATAAATTAATATATTAATAAAAAAATATAAAAAACTTACCCCTGGTATTGAATATGTTTTATCAATAAAATCTTTAATGCCAAAAAAAACATAAATATCATAAAGGGTATTTTGTGATGAAGCTAACGCATCATTTAAATTGACAAGACCAAAAACTATTTTAGTAGATTGCAGATAAGTCAAGTAAGGTAGATAATAATAATTAAAATCTTCATCTAGAAAAAAAATTACTGATATTGGATATATTAATAAAAAAACAAATATATGTATTTTAGAAAAATAAATTCTAATTTCATTTATTTGATGAAGAAATATTATAACTCCAATAATTAGGACGAAGAGTATGATAAACGAATTAATGGCAATAAAATTATGAAAAAAAAGATTGATAAAAAGTAAAAAAAATAAGCCTAAAAAACCTAATGTTCCAATATTATATTCAATATTATCATTTTTCAAAAAAATATTTTTTATTATTAAGCCATAGCTTAAAGGAACAATAGTTGCTAAAGTGTAAAAAATAAAATGCAGAAATAAATTTAACACCATGACAAAAAAGATATTAATTGGTATAGCAACATATAATGAGTGCGACAATATTAAAGATTTAGTTGAACAAATCATCAATATAGGGAGAAAAAATATCGATATATTAATAGTGGATGATAATTCTCCTGACGGAACTATTGAAGAAATAAAAAAATTACAAAAAAAATTTAATAATATTTTTCTCGTTGTAAGAATAGGCAAATTGGGACTGGGTTCAGCTCATAAAAGAATAATCCATTTTGCTAAAATAAACAAATATGATGGTTTGCTCACAATGGATGCGGATTTTTCACACCCTCCAAACTTAATTAAGGAGTTTATAAAAAAAAACGATGAAAAAAGTTTTATTATTGGCTCTCGGTATACAAAAGGGGGATCTTGTGACTATGTTGGTTATAGAAAATATATTTCTATTTTTGGTAATTATGTAGCCAGGTCTCTACTAAGAATCCCCTCGTATGAAGTTACAACATCATATAGATTTTTTCCTAAAATTATTCTTAACTCTCTAAATCTTACACAAATTAGATCGGATGGATATGCATTTTTTGTCGAAATAATAAATTTTATAAATCTAAAATCTTTTAAAATTATAGAAATACCAATGCACTTTATTGATAGAAAAAATAATATATCAAAAATCCCTGGATTCCAAATTTTTTTTAGTGGTTTAAGATTAGTTCAATTTTTCTTTAAATCTATAAAATCTTATCAAGAACCTAGTTTAGACTTTTCTCAGTGCAGAGGTTGTAAATCTCAAGATCTAATTGAATATAAAAACTTTAATAATTACAACAAAAAATATTCTTCAATTGATTTTTCGTGTTCAAGTGTGAGCAAAACTAATGTTAAACCAGATTTACACAAATGTATTGACTGTGATTTAGTCCAAGTATCTCCAAGTAATTCAATTAAAAACTTAGATGAAATGTATGAAGACGTAGTAGATATTGATTATATCAATAATTTAAATATTAAATATAAAACATTTAATAGTGTTTTTAAAAAAATTAAACCTTACTTAGAGAAATCACAACAAAAACATTCAAAAATTAATATTCTAGAAATTGGCTCTTATTATGGCGTGTTATTAAATATTTTAGAAAAAAATAAGTTAAATGCAATTGGTATTGAGCCTTCCAAACACGCTTTTGAATATAGCAAAAATCATAACAATCAAAAAAATATAAATGTAAGTTTTGATAAATTTATAAAAGATTGTAATGCTATTAATTTTAATTTAGTCATGGCATTTGATGTTATAGAGCACGTTGAAGACGTAGATAAATTTATACAGCAAGTTGGAAAATTAATGAGAGAAGATAATTTTTTTATTTTTTCAACCATATTTATTGATAGCTGGTTTGCCAAAATGTTAGGTAATAATTGGCCTTGGATTATTCCGATGCATTTGAGTTATTTTAACAAAAAAAATATTAATTATTTTTTAAAAAAACACAATTTTGAAATTGTTTCTATTAGTAATCATATTCATCACGCCAAAATTAATTATGCTATTAAAGGATTATTAAATAAATTTCCCTATTATATTAAATTTATTAGTAAATTAATTAGTTTTGTTGTTCCAAATAAATTATCAATCCCTTTTAGTTTACCTGATACAAAGATTATAGTTGCAAGAAAATTTAAGAAAGAATAATTAATATAATATCCTATCTCAATCATTTTCACTTAATATAAAATAGGAGATTCTTATTAAATCATTGGTTATTACATAAGGGGTGCTATTTATAATTATTGGTTTGTTGTAGAATAAAACTTAGCTGTTAGTCTTTGTAGTTTTTAGTAAATTTTAAATCTGATTCAACCATATCTATTACTAGATTATCAAATGTTATTTCTGGTTTCCATTTTAAATTTTTTTTCGCTTTGGTATAATTAGCTAAAAGGGTACTAACTTCCGCAGGTCTAATTAGAGCATTATCTATGGTTATATAATCTTTATGATTTAAACCAACATGCCCAAATGCTTTTCTAGCAAATTCCTCAACAGAATGTTTTTCACCTGTTCCCACAACATAATCGTCAGGCTCTTCTTTTTGTAAAATCAACCACATAGCTTTGACGTAATCTTGGGCGTGGCCCCAATCCCTTTCAGATTTTATATTTCCCAATGTTATTTTTTCTTGCAAGTTATTTTTTATTTTCGCAACCCCATAAGATATTTTTCTAGTTACAAATTCAAAACCTCTTCTAGGAGATTCATGATTGAATAATATTCCAGAAGAGGCGTACATATCATATGCTTCTCTATAGTTTCGAGTAAGATCAAAACCAGCAACTTTAGATATTCCATAAGCTGACCTTGGATGAAAAGGAGTATTTTCATCCTGGGGTGATTTTTTTACCTTACCAAACATTTCAGAAGATCCAGCAAAATAAAACCTAGAATGTTTGCTTGATTCTTTAATTGCAGATAGCACATAGTGTGTACCATTAATATTTGTGTTAAGAGTTGAAAATTCGTCTTGAAAAGAATAATCAACGTAACTTTGTGCGGCCAAATGATAAACCTCATCAGGTTGTAAAGATTTTATTATATTAAAAATACTTGCATAGCTTTCCATAGAAGCTGCGTGCAAATTTATTTTTTTTAAAAAATGTTGAATGCGCCATAATCGATGATTCATATTTTCAAGAGCAACTCGTCTTACGGTTCCATGAACTGCATAACCTTTTGATAATAACAACTCTGCAAGATATGAGCCATCTTGTCCTGTAATACCTGTTATAAGTGCTGTTTTTGACATTTTCTGATATTTTTTATTTTTATAATACGGTTAAATGATTATCCCAACTAATATTTCTAAAACTACTAATATTTTTTGCAGTGATATTTTGGCGGAGAGAGAGGGATTCGAACCCTCGATAGTGTTTCCACTATACACGCTTTCCAAGCGTGCTGATTAAACCACTCTCACATCTCTCCAATTGTATCTGTAATAAAGTAAAAACAAAAAAAAGTTAAGATAGAAAAAATTATATAAAAGTGTATGTTTTTTTAAAAAAAAATTTAAATGACTGAATTGAACCTTACTTTTGCAACGCCTGTTTGGACATCAATAATTCCAAAACATAAAGAAATAAATGAGAAAATGTTCAAATATATTAAATCTTTACAAAAAAAAGATCATTCAGGTGTCAACAGATCAAATTTATTGGGTTGGCACTCTAACAACTTTGACTTGGAATTAGAGCAACCAAGATTTTTTGTCAATTCGATTTCACCTCAACTAAACTCTGTATTTACCGATATGGGTTGGGACATAAAAAATCAAGAAGTAAAAATTACTGGAATGTGGGCAATTATAAATAAAAAAAATGCCTCAAACTCTATGCACATTCACTCAAACAATTATATAAGCTCTGCATACTATGTTAAGGCTCCCAAAAATGGTGGTGATATAGTTTTTTATGATCCTAGATTTGCTGCAACTTATAGATATCCAAAAATTTCTACAACAAATAAATTAAATTCAAATATAGTTTCTTTCCAACCAAAAGAAGGGATGTTGGTTTTATTTCCAAGCTATCTTCAACATTCTGTTAATTTAAATAAATCTAACAAAGAAAGAGTCGTAATTAGCTTTAATATTAACTTAATTTAAATATTAATTTTTTTCCATTTTGAGAGCATTGAGAAAAACATTTTGTGGAATATCAACCCTCCCAAATTGCCTCATTCTTTTTTTTCCTTTTTTTTGTTTATCAAGAAGCTTGTTTTTTCTAGTTACATCTCCTCCATAAAGTTTTTGTGTAACATCTTTTCTAAATGAAGCCACCGTTTCTCTGGCTATAATTTTTCCTCCTATAGCAGCTTGAATGGCAACCTTAAATTGCTGACGCGGTATCAAATCTTTCAATCGTTCGCACAAAGCGCGACCTCTTTGTTGAGATCTATCGCGATGTACTATTAAGGATAACGCATCAACTGGATCACTATTTATCATCACAATAACTTTTACTAAATCATTAATCTCATAACCAGTTATTTCGTAATCAAAACTAGCATATCCTTTTGTAATAGATTTCAATCTATCATAAAAATCAAACACCACTTCATTTAATGGAAGTTTAAAAACTACCATCGCTCTTGTTCCTGTATATGTTATTTGCTCTTGTATTCCTCTCTTAGAAATACATAATTCCAAAACTGATCCTAGGTACTTGTCTGGTACAATTATTGTTGCTTTTATCCATGGCTCTGCAATTGTATCGATTTTAACGGGATCAGGCATATCTGTTGGATTGTGAAGCTCTAAAACACTCTTGTCCTTCATACTAATTTTATAAACAACTGAGGGGGCTGTAGTAACAAGTTCTAAGTTAAACTCTAATCGTAATCTGTCTTGAATAATCTCTAAATGTAGCAAACCCAAAAAACCACATCTAAAACCATACCCTAAGGCAGGACTTATTTCTGGTTCGTAGGAAAAACTTGAATCATTTAATGATAATTTAACTATACTGTCCCTTAAATGTTCGTACTCATCAGAATCTACAGGAAACATTCCACAAAAAACAACCGGTTGAGAGGGTTTGAATCCAGGTAAGGGATGTGTGGTAGGATTTTTTTCCTCAGTAATCGTATCACCTACTTTGCAATCAGAAACACTTTTAATTCCAGAATTTATAAATCCAATTTCTCCAGGTCCAAGTGATATTACCTCAGTGGGTTTGGGTGAAAATATTCCAACTCTATTAATGATATGTGTTGCTTTTGCAGCCATAAATCTAATTTTTTGATTTTTTTTTAATTCCCCATTTATTACTCTTACTAAAACAACAACTCCCAAATAACTATCATACCAGCTATCTACCAACATGCATTTTAATGGCTTATCTTTTTCACCAGACGGATATGGAAGAACCTTTATTATTTTGTCAAATAAATCATCTATACCTAAACCTGTTTTTGCAGATACCAATGCGGCATCTTGGGTTTTTATACCTAAAATATCTTCGATCTGGTCTTTAACTTTTTGTGGCTCAGATGAAGGTAAATCTATTTTATTTAATACTGGCAAAATTTCATGATTATTACTAATAGCTTGATAAGCGTTAGCCAATGTTTGTGCTTCAACCCCTTGAGTTGAATCAACAATTAATAATGATCCTTCACAAGCTGCTATTGACCTAGATACTTCATATGAAAAATCAACATGACCGGGTGTGTCCATTAAATTAAGAATATATCCTTCTCCATTATTTGCTTTATATATTAACCTAACTGTTTGTGCCTTAATGGTTATTCCTCGTTCTCTCTCCAATTCCATTGTATCTAAAACTTGTTCTTTCATTTCACGATCAGTAAGACCTCCGCAAAACTGAATGAGCCTATCTGCTAATGTTGACTTACCATGGTCAA
>Ga0208640_1000094_pt1 | contig 43115 bp, 39 predicted proteins | sample ETNtaG_23_FD_185774 | JGI IMG/M metagenome (GOLD analysis project Ga0208640, IMG submission 185774) | Marine microbial and viral communities from oxygen minimum zone, Eastern Pacific Ocean - ETNP201310SV72 (SPAdes) (version 2) | ecosystem: Environmental > Aquatic > Marine > Oceanic ... | reverse complement strand
CAACCCGATCACGGCCGATCATCAACTCGCGGGACGAACCACACGCCGACGCCGAACGTTTCAGGCGACTCCATGTGATCGTCGGTGACTCCAACATGAGCGAGTACACGACCTTCCTGAAGATGGGAGCCTGTGGGATCCTCCTTCGAATGCTGGAGGAGCCAAACGTGATCCTTCGCGACATGACCCTCGAGAACCCGATCAGGGCCATTCGCGAGATCAGTCACGACCCGACATGCAGACGAACTGTGCGCCTGGCCAATGGAAGCGAGTTGTCCGCCCTCAACATGCAGACGGAGTTCCTTGAACGTGCACTCAGGTTTGCAGAACACCGTGACATGAGTGCCGAGGAAGCCATGGTCCTCGAGATGTGGCAGCACTGCCTCGAGGGAATCGCCAACGATCCGATGGACCTCGTGGCAGAGTGTGACTGGGTCGCCAAGAGGCACCTGATCGACGGCTACATGGGACGTCACAACCTTCCCCTTTCGGATCCTGCAGTGGCCCTGGTCGATCTGCAGTACCACGACGTCGACCGTCGCAGGGGCCTCTTCTACCGCATGCAGGACAGGGGCCTCATGGAGCGGAGCACCACGGACGCCGCTGTCGAGGAAGCCATGGCAAATGCTCCCGTTACCACCCGGGCAAGGCTCCGTGGTGAGTTCATCAAACGTGCCAAGGAACGCAAACGCGACTACACCGTCGACTGGGTGCACCTGAAGTTGAATGACCAGGCACAGCGAACCGTTCTCTGCAAGGATCCGTTTAAATCCCAGGACGACCGGGTCCAGAAACTCATCGACTCACTTTGAGAGCAGGCCTGCCCCGGGCCTAGGCTGCCGGTGTGAAGAAGTTGGAGCGGATGCTCAACCTGGTAACTGCGATGCTTGCGACCGAACGGCCTCTCAGTCGACAGGAACTCCGTTATCGGGTTGGCGCCGGCGCCTACTCCGACAACGACGAAAGCTTCAGGCGGACTTTCGAGCGGGACAAGGAGGAACTGCGGTCAATGGGCCTGCCGCTGTCCCTTGAGCCGGTTCCCGGTACCGATCCACCAGTGGATGGCTACCGGATACGCCCCGGTGACTATGAGACCGACCTGCCGTCACTGACCCCCGATGAACTGGCGGCCCTGCACCTTGCATCCAACCTTGTGCGCCTCAGGGACGCCCCCAGGTCAGACCCCTTCTGGAGGCTCGGAGGGATCCTCCAAGTCGACTCACCCGATGTGGGAGCCGTAGCCGAAGTGCCGGCAGGCGAGGCCGTCAGGCAACTCATGACAGCCACGGCGGAGCGGCGTATCGTGACCTTCGAATACAACGGCCGGAACCGGACCGTGGAACCACACAGCCTTGTCTTCACGCGGGGCCGCTGGTACCTCGCTGGCCATGATCAAGGGCCCGCCGGGTCAAGGCAGTTTCGGGTAGATCGGATCGACGGTTCGGTTGTAGCCGGTGAGGCCGACGGGTTTGCAAGGCCTGGGGATCCTGTCGAGGTCAACGTCCAGCCGGCGTGGCGCTATGGGGAGGACCAGCTGCTACTGGCCCGCCTCCTTGTCCACGAGCGCCATGTCCCGTGGATGGTCGACTTCCTCGGTGAGGAGGCAGTTCTCGACCGCATGGAGGAGGGATCGGTCATCGTCGGGGAATCGGTAAGGAATCGTGCCGCCTTCCGGTCCTTTGTTCTGACCTTTCTCGACGGTGTCGAGATTCTCGGCCCTGAGGAACTCAGGAGCGACATGGTCCAGTGGCTCGAGGCACTTCGATGACCATCCTCACCGCACTTGAGCGGCTTCGGCGACTTCTGGCAGTGATCCCGTGGGTGGTTGAACGTGACGGCCCGCTCATCGATGAGATCGTCGAGAGGTTCGACTACCGCCGTTCTGAGCTGCTCGAGGACCTCGAGCACGTTCTGTTCTTCGTCGGTGTCCATCCGTTCACCCCAGACTGCCTGATCGACGTGTCCGTTGCCGAGGGACGGGTCTGGATCCGGTACGCAGACTGGTTCCGGAGGCCCATGCGCCTTGGCGCCGCCGAGACCATCGCCCTCTACGCCGCCGGCCGTTCGGTGGCAGCTATCACTGACGACGACGAGCTGGGACCGCTGGAGCGTGCGCTCACGAAGTTGGCGAGTGGCATGGCTCCGGGTGACGACAGGGCCGTGGAGGTGTGTCTTGGACCGGATTCCACCCACATGATCGACATCATCCGGGCAGCTGTCACGGATCGGGTTTCGGTCGATATCGACTACTACTCGTATGGCAGGGATGTGGCCGGAGCACGTCTCGTGGACCCCTACAGGTTCTATGCGGACAAGGGCCACTGGTACGTCACCGGCCACTGCCACGAGGCTGGCTCCCAACGGGTGTTCCGCCTCGATCGAATCAGCCGCTGCGAGCCGACCTCTCTCACGTTTGACGGTCCGGACGCAGCCGAGGAGGTCGTTGACCACATACCAACCGATGGACGCCTCCCCGAGGTGGTGGTGGAACTTGCCACAGAAGCGAGGTGGGTGGTCGAGGAATACCCCCACAGCGGAGTTGAGGAGATCTCCGGCGGCAAGGTGCGCGTGTGCCTGCCGGTGTCATCGCCACAGTGGCTGGAGCGGCTGCTGTTGCGCCTCGGACCGACTGGGGTGGTGGTCGAGGCACCCGAGGGGCTCGGCATTGAGGTCCGCTCAGCTGCTGCCAGGCGCATTCTCGCCGTGTACGGGGTTTGAGCGCCACCGCCGGGGGGCACACGGGGGCTAGGTTCGGCACCGTGGAAGGTGATTTCAGAGACGGCGGTGATGAGAAGGCGGCCGACGACGCATGGGCGGACGAACTCATCGAAAGGGCGAGGGCCAGGACCGCCGGTGACACACCAGGGCCCGTGGCCGGGCAGGCGCCACCCTCGCCTGCGGCCGGGACCTCCCAGGGCATCCCGGATACCCCGGTGGCTGTTCCCGCAGCGCCTGCAGCACCGGAAGAGCCACTGGAGCGCCGGCCACCCCTCGTGACGTTCGAGGACCTGCATGGTTCGTCTGGGGCCTTTCCCGCCCTACCAGCGGAACAGACACCCGAAGCAGTTCCGGAATTCACCCAGCAGGTACCAGCCGGGCCGCCAGCACAGAATCAACCGGATCCCATGCGCCAGGTCGATCTGGGAATACCCGGTCCTGCAATCAGCATCCGTAAGGCGGCCGTCGAGTGGGGGAGCGTCATCGTCGGAGCGCTGGTGATGGCCCTCCTCGTGAAGGCCTACCTGTTCCAGGCCTTCTACATCCCTTCGCCGTCGATGGAACCGACCCTTGGCAACGGCGACCGGATCATCGTCAACAAGCTGAGCTACAGGCTGCATCAAGTCAACAGGGGCGACGTCGTGGTCTTCGAGGCACCACCGGGCGCCGTCAACGGCGTCGAAGACCTGATCAAGCGGGTGATTGCGCTACCGGGCGAGACCATCAGTGCAGAGGCCGGACGGCTCCGAATAGATGGTGGCCTCCTGTTGGAGCCCTACCTGGTAGCCCAGGACCTGACATCCGGGTTCACCCTCCCACCCGGATGCCTGAACCCGTCCGGTACTGCCGACACCTGTCTGGTGCCACCAGGCCACGTGTTCGTTCTCGGCGACAACAGGACCAACTCCAAGGACGGTCGTTTCTTCGGGCCGATTCCAGAGGACTCGATCCTCGGAAGGGCGTTTCTGCGCGTCTGGCCTCTCGGCGACATCGGTCGCCTCTGAGGCTGCTCAGCGACCATTGCCCAGTTCTCCAACAGGTGCTCACCGGTAGGCTGACCAGATGGGCAATCTGGGAGGCAGTGAGGTTCTCGTCATCCTCCTTGTCGGGCTCCTGGTTCTGGGGCCAACGAGGTTGCCCGAGATGACCCGCCAGATCGGTCGCGTCCTGCGAGAGGTGCGGAGGATCTCGACCGGATTTCAGGATGAACTGCGGGCAGCGGTGGAGGACCCGGGACGCGAGCTGGAGGCAAGGGCCAGGGGAGATGCCCTGACTTCCGGGAAGCCGCCGCCTTCGACTGCAGGGAACCGACCAGATTCACCGACGGCGGACACGGACGACAAGGGTGAGCCAGAGCCCGGAGCCCACCCTGACCCCGAAACACCCAAAGCGACTGACATCACAGATGCCTGACAAGACCCCCGGAACGATGTCACTCGTGTCCCATCTTGAAGAGCTCAGGAAGCGGCTGCTCATAGCTGTGCTGGCCGTCGGCACGGGCGCTATCGCCTGTTGGTTCCTCTACCCCCAGATCCTCGACCTGTTGCTCCAGCCCTACTGCAGCATCCGCGGAGAAGCAGGTCCGGACGCGGTGTTCGGCAGCGGATGCGAGTTGCTTGTGACCGATCCGCTGGAGCCCTTCACGGTACGGCTCAGCGTCGCCGGCTACGGCGGCATGGCCCTGGCTATGCCCGTCCTGCTCTGGCAGGTCTGGCGCTTTGTCGTGCCCGGGCTCTACTCACGTGAGCGCCGCTGGGCAATACCCTTCATACTGTCCGGCCTGGTCCTGTTCGGAGCCGGTTGCGGCCTCGCCTACTGGAGCATACCGAGGGCACTTGAGTTCCTCGTTGACATCGGCGGTCAAGACCTGGTGAGCGTCTTCTCTCCTGCCAAGTACATCAGCTTCGTCGTCAAGATGACCATGGCGTTCGGCATCGGCTTTGAGTTCCCACTGATTCTGGTATTTCTGCAGTTGATTGGAATTCTCACCCCAGATGCGCTTCGACGTGCACGTCGTTACGCCATTGTCGGGATCGTCGCCCTGGTTGCGATCCTGACCCCCAGCGGAGACCCCATCACTCTTCTGATCCTCTCAGGGCCCATGTGGATGTTCTATGAGGTTTCGATCCTGATCGGTGCGCTGCGTGAGCGCCGTCGCAGGCGCGCCGAAGGGTGATCCACCGCTGGCCGTTCAAGCTGGACAGATTTCAAGAGGAGGCGATCGCCGCGGTCGATGCCGGGCATTCGGTTCTGGTTGCGGCACCGACATCCAGTGGAAAGACGGTGGTTGCAGAACATGCGATCGGCCGTGCAATGGAAGATGGCCTGAGGACCTTCTACACGGCACCGATCAAGGCTCTTTCCAACCAGAAGTACCGGGACCTGAGCAGGAGCCTCGGTAGCAGCCAGACCGGCCTTCTCACCGGCGACAACACCATCTCACCCCAGGCGCCGGTCGTGGTCATGACCACCGAGGTGCTGAGGAACATGCTCTACTCGGATTCAGGATTCGCAGAGGACCTGGGCTGGGTGATTCTGGATGAGGTCCACTTCCTCGAGGACCCGTACCGCGGTGCCGTCTGGGAGGAGGTGATACTCAATCTTCCGGCACAGGTGGGAATCGTGGCGTTGTCGGCCACCGTCTCCAACGCAGCGGAACTTGGTGAATGGATTCGTGAGATACGGGGAGCGACCGATGTAGTCGTGGAAAAACGGCGGCCGGTCCCACTTCGCAGCCATTACATGGTGGTTGAGCGCCGTGGCGGCAGGCGCCTGCACAGGATGTCCGTCCTGACCGGTGGCGCCCCAAACAGAAAGGGCGAACGCTTTGACGTCGCGGGGCGGAGAGACCGGAATCGACATGGGCCCGGATGGGCATCTCCCAGGCGACGCGAAATCCTGGGTGAACTCCGGCGCAACGACCTGCTACCGGCCATCCACTTCATCTTCAGCCGGGCCGGGTGCGACGATGCGCGCGATTCCCTGATCCGAGAGGGTGTGAACCTGAACAGTCCGGGCGAGGCCGATGAGGTCGAAACGTTACTCTCGGAGAGGCTTGGGGGCATCTCCAGCGGGGACTTGGAGGCACTGGGGGTCGAACAGTGGAAAGTTGGCCTTCGCCGGGGAATCGCAGCGCATCACGCGGGCATGCTGCCCCTCTTCAAGGAACTGGCTGAGGAACTGTTTGCGTCCGGCCTGTTGAAGATCGTCTACGCAACTGAGACCCTTGCGCTCGGCGTAAACCTCCCTGCCCGCTCGGTCATCATCGAGAAGTTGACAAAGTTCACCGGGGAGACGCACGAGATGCTCACGCCGGGACAGTTTGCGCAGTTGACTGGTCGAGCCGGGAGGCGCGGTATCGACGACGAAGGCAACGCCCTGATCTGCTGGACGCCGTTTGTCCCCTTCAGGAAGGTCGCCGAGCTTGCACGAAGCAGGGACTTCGTCCTCATGTCGGCATTCCGTCCCAATTACAACATGTTGGCGAACCTCATTCTCTGCCGGACGAGGGAAGAAGCAAGAGACCTTGTTGAGCGCTCGTTTGCTCAGTTCCAGGACCGCCGGCGAAAGAGGCACGGCTCGGACATGGTCGATCGACTGGACGGAATGGAACGGGTTCTCGAGAGTAGGGGACTGGCCGACTCGTGGCAGTTGACCGATCGGGGTGCAGCGCTCGCCAGAATCCACAACGAGGCCGACCTTCTGGTCGTGGAGGCGCTGGCGGCAGGCCACTTTGACGACCTCACCCCTGCCGAGACCGCTGCCGTTCTGTCGTGCGTCACCTACCAGCGCCGTGGACCCCGCAGAATTGACGTTCCCGAGCCACCGGGCCGAACGGGAGCCAGGATCAGGGCGATCAGTGAACTTGGCGAGGAGATCGGTTCTCAGGGAGCCAGCCTTGGCGTTGAGGTCGTGTTCACGACGGATCACGGCCTCGCCGAGACGATCATGGACTGGGTTGACGGTGGAAGCCTCGCCACCATCCTCGACGATGGCATGAACGCAGGAGAGTTCGTCCGGAACGTGAGGCTTGTTGCCGATCTGCTCGGCCAACTGCGCAAGGTAGCTGGTCCGGATCTGGCAGCGACTGCAGGAAGGGCCGTGGACGGCCTCGAACGCGGTGTTGTCGCCCTCGCCGGAGCGATCTCAGAACCGGAGGCGACCGAGCCGACGGGCACCGCCGACAACCCCGAAGCTGCGTAGCCGACCATGTCGCTTTCTAGAGGCCAGAGCTGGGGCGGGACAGGTGACCTGCCATACGGGTCAGAAGTGGCCGGTAGTGACGCTGAACTTCGAGCCGTGGTCACCAGTGCCCGCGCTGCTGGAGACGACCCACCGACCGTGGGCCTGACCGGAGGCGACCTGTGGCGGACGCTTGGTGGTAGGAGTAGGACCAGAGGCTTCTCGGATGAGTCGACCCGGGTGGTTGTCGATATCGGATCGGTGCTTCTGGACGGCCGGATCCACTGGTTCGTCGCACATCTCGTCGCCCGGCGCAGCTGGCTGATCGGGCGCTGCTGGATCGCCGCCAATGCCTCACACCTTGGGCGCTGGAATCTTGCACCCAGAGCGCACCCCGGAGACGGGTTGTTGGACCTACTCGACTCGAACCTTCCGATCCGCCAACGCCTGCAGGCCCACCGGAGGCTGCGCGCAGGCAACCACGTTCCACATCCCGGAATCGCATACACGAGACAGCCTGCACAACAGATCTCATTCCAGGACCCGGTACCGATCCACCTCGACTCGGAGTCAGTCGGTTCCTACAGGAACATCTCTGTACGCCTGGAACCCGCCGCTCTCCATCTGGTTGTCTGATCCTGCCTGAACGGCCCGTGACAACCGTGTCTGGCCGGGCCGGTACGATCCGCGGATGGCAGATGATCCAACCGTGGCGGGGGCAAGGCAGAGGGTTCTGGACAGGATCGATGATCTGGCCGACACCCTGATCTCCGCATCCCACCAGATACACGCCCAACCTGAACTGGGGTTCAAGGAACACGTCGCTCACGGGATCCTCACAGGGGTCCTTGAGACTGAAGGCATGGAGGTCGTCAGGTCGGCCTATGGACTGGAAACTGCCTTCGAGGCATCGGCGGGAAGTGTGGGGCCGGTGATAGCGGTGTTGTGCGAATACGATGCTCTACCCGGAATCGGCCACGCCTGTGGCCACAACATCATCGCCACAGCAGGCCTTGGTGCCGGACTGGCTGCTGCAGCCGTTGCAACCGAGATGAACGGGCAGATACGCATCCTCGGGACGCCAGCCGAAGAGGGTGGGGGTGGAAAGGTCCTGATGCTCGAGAGGGGAGCGTTCGACGATGTCGAAGCCGCCCTGATGGTGCACCCCGCCGATGCGGACCTACGGAACATCACCAGCCTCGCCGTTCAGCAGATCCAGGCGGTCTTCACGGGTCGGGCAGCCCACGCTGCGGCCGCTCCCGACCGTGGCCTCAACGCCCTTGACGCTGCGGTCCTCAGCTACATGAACGTGGCCGCCCTCCGACAGCACATTTCTCCTGAGGAACGGATCCACGGGATCTTCACCGACGCCGGACAGCGGGCCAACATCGTGCCCGAGCGGGCGGCAGCTAGCTGGTACGTGCGTGCGCCCGACCGGGCGGGTGCAGATGCTCTGGCGACGAGGGTGACCGCATGTCTCGAAGCGGGCGCGTTGGCGAGCGGCTGCTCGGTCAACTCCGAGTTGATCCAGCCAATCTACAACGAGGTACGAGATAACCAGGTCCTGCTTGATCGCTATGTGGCCAACTCCATGGGACTCGGACGCGTTGTGCTTCCAACAGACAATCACCAGGTCGTAGGTAGCACCGACTTCGGAAACGTGAGTTACACGGTTCCGGCGATCCACCCGATGATCAAGACAGCACCCGTCGGCACAGCCATCCACACCACCGACTTCGCAATAGCCGCGATCAGCGACGAAGCCGACGAGGCCATCCTCCACGGTGCCCGTTCAATGGCGCTCACCGTCGTTGACTGCTGGGCCTCCAGCGGGGTTCTGGATGCGGCCAGAAGCGAGTTTGCGGATGCAACCGGAGTCCGCGAAGGCAGCCCTCAGACGACGTAGCCTCAGCGGCCGTGTCCACCTATGTCGCCGAGGAGTTCAGCACCGCAGAGGAGGACGTCCTCCGTCGCTACTTCACCAACTTGGACCAGCCCGTGTTTGCGCTGGTCAACCTGCCAGAGGTTGTCAAGGGTGCGCTCTTTGCACGCTACTCCCGTTCCGACAAGAGCCTGCGACGGCTCTTCCTCGAGGAGTTCGTAGGCGAACTGGATGTCTCCGGCGACGAGACGATCGACGCCACCGTCGGCCTGCGCCGTGCTGAGGAACTCTACGACCGCGTGTTCTTCGAATACGGCGACGACAGCGTCGCACAGTTGGGAGGCGTTCACCTTGCCTGTGAGCAGGCCTCCAACCTCCTGACGAAGGTGCTCGAGTGGGGACGCCTAATGTCCTATCTCGAACAGTCGACCCGCTACATCGCCTACGACTCCCGGCTCGGCGGGCGATACCGTTACTACCGGGATCCCGAGATCCTGTCCTCGGCGCTCGGAACCCGCTACATAGCGGACATGGACAGGCTCTTTGAGAACTACGCCGAGATGGTCCCGCTCATGGCCAACCACTTCCGCACCGTGGCGCCGAAGGCCGACAGCGACTCTGACTTCGTCTACCGCCAGGCTATAGCGGCAAAGGCGTTCGACTCGGTCAGGGGGATGCTCCCGGCGGCATCGCTGTCAAACGTCGGTATCTACGCCTCCGGACAGGCATACGAGTCTCTCCTCATCCGGATGCGTGCCCACCCCCTCCCGGAGGCCAGATCCTATGCCGAGATGATGCTGGCCGAACTTCGCAAGGTAATCCCGTCGTTCCTCAAGCGCGTCGACCTGCCTGACAGGGGAGAGGCCACGGGGGCCTACGGAGCCGACTGCCGTGACCGCCTCGCTGACGTTGCGGAGCACCTGTTCCCAGATAGGGAGGTGCCTCACGCCAGACCCCTGGTCGACCTGACCGACTTCGATCCCGACGCCGAGGTCAAGTTGGTTGCAGCGGCGCTGTACCCCTTCACCAATCAGCCTGACCGGACCGTCGAGGCTCGCGTCAGGAACATGACCGTTGATGAGCGACTCACTGTCCTGCGGGCATTCGTGGGAGACCGCTCCAACCGCCGGCACCGACCCGGCAGGGCACTCGAGAGGCCTACCTACCGCTTCGACATCCTTTCCGACTACGGGGCATTTCGTGACCTGCAGCGCCACCGGATGATGACCCTTGACTGGCAACGCCTCAGCACCTCACACGGGTACGTGAGGCCACCCGAGATCGACGACGCTGGACTGGCCGACCGCTTCAATGCCTCTATGGAGCGCGCAGCGGCCCTTCATGACGCCCTCGAACCGGCATTTCCCGATCAGGCTCCCTATGCGGCGTCACTCGCCTACCGGGTCCGCTACATGATGCACCTGAACGCCAGAGAGGCCATGCACGTCCTTGAGCTGCGTACCTCGCCACAGGGCCATCCTGCCTACAGGCGTGTCTGCCAGGAGATGCACACGCTGATTCGGGACGTGGCCGGACACCGGGCAATTGCCGAGATGATGTCCTTTGTCGACCACTCCTCAGGAACCGATCTTGAGCGCCTCGACTCGGAGCGCGGGAGTGAGCACAAGAGGGCCATGACCATGGACGGTTCCGACACCTCGATCGCATGAACTCGGCGACTCTCAGGATCGTTTCCAGAGTTGGATGCCTAGATAGCGCCCAACACTGCCCGAACCTGTCTATGCTCCGGCCGCGATCCACAGATCAGTCGAGGAAGCGATGAGCGACGACGAGACCACCGACGAACCGTCCGACGAGGAACTCGGCGACGAACCCGACGTGGAGTTCGACAACGAGGGGGATGAGTTCGCCGACGAAGACGAATCGGACACCGCTGGCGACGACGAGGAGGGCGGAGAGGAGGAAGACGGAGACGAGGACGGACCCCGGCCAGCCAAGGTGGTTGTGGTCGATGACGATGATGACCCCGACCCCGACGATGTCGAAGCCGATCTTGACGCAATCCTCAAAGAACGGATTGCAGCCGGCGACGACGAGGATGAGGACGAAGAGGACACTGCTGCCAAGGGGAGTCAGACGGCACATGGGAGCGTCGAGGAACGTCAGGAGACCGAACTCCACTGTCCCCACTGCTTCCTGCTTGTTCAGGCCACTGCGATAGCCGAGACCGGAGAATGCGGACACTGCGGCGGCCCCATTTCGTGACCCGTTCAGGTACCTGAGCGTGGAGGTGGCGAGAGAGGCGAGCGCCGCCGACTGTGCCGACCTCGAGGCGCTACTGGCGGCCTCCCGCGGAGACATGACCCGCAAGCGGGGCGCGGAGGTTCTTGCTCGACTGGACCGAAGTGCCCACGATCTGGCGGCACGGGTGCACGAGTGTCTCGAGTCTCCCGAAGTGGTTGTCGCCGTCGGCACAATTGACGGCACGACGGTCGGTTACGGCGTGATGCGGATATCAGAGGTGGCCGACGGCAACCCTCACGCTGTCGTCGAGGAACTCTTCGTGGACCCCGAAGCTCGGTCGGTCGGAGTTGGTGAGGCCCTGATGGAATACCTGATCGAGGATGCGAAGGTCCGTGGTGCTCTGTGGATCGAGGCGCTCGCACTACCCGGCGACCGGGCGACCAAGAACTTCTTCGAAAGCCAGCGAATGGTTGCACGCGCGATCGTTGTGCACCGATGGTTGGACGGCCGGTGAGCGTCGGGAGGCCGGAACTCTGCGTTGGAGCGGTCGCTGTCAGTGGAGTCCACCTTCTCATGATCCGTCGTGGTACCGAGCCGGAGCTTGGCCAGTGGTCGCTTCCAGGTGGGCGCGTCGAGGCCGCAGAGTCGGTGGTCTCAGCGGTCGTACGCGAGTTGGCGGAGGAGACCGGGCTCGAGGGCGTCTGTGGCCCGTTCATGGGATGGGTGGAGCGCTCCGGGTTTGGCCATCACCACGTGATCCTCAACTTCGAGGTCACACTCCTGGGAGATGCCGACCCGGTTGCCGGTGACGACGCCAGTGAGGTTCGCTGGGTTCCCCTGCTGGAGGTTGCCGGAACCAACCTGGTTGACGGCATGTATGCTTTTCTCCTCGAGCACGGGGTCCTACCGGGCGGCCCGGTGCTGGGAGGCTCCTGAGGAACCCCTACCGGCCCTTCCAGACGGGTGGCCGCTTCTCGATGAAAGCGCTTGGTCCCTCATTGAAGTCCTCGCTGTGCCAGACCGCACGGCTCTCCTCGGCTACAACGGCATTCGCCTCGTTATCAGGCAGGAGGCTGGTCGTCAGGATCGAGCGACGTGAGGCACGTACCGCCAGGGGAGCGTTGGCGTTGATCTCAGCGGCAAGTTCAAGCGCCCCCTCGAGTGCCCTGCCGGGTTCGACGAGGCGGTTGACCATTCCGTGGTGGTGTGCATCGGTGGCACTCAGGTCTGCACCTGTGAGGGCCAACTCCATGGCGACCCTCGGTGGCAGCACCCGGGGAAGGCGGAACAGCCCACCAGCAGCGGCGATCAGCGAACGCTTCACCTCGGGTATCCCGAAACGTGCCCCGGTTGAGGCGACGACCAGATCGCAGGCCAGGACAATCTCGGTGCCACCGGCTACGGCCGGGCCCTCGACTGCTGCGATCAGGGGTTTGTTCCTGCTGCGGTTGACGAGGCCAGCGAAGCCACCGCGCTCTGTCGCCAGGTCAGCCAACCCGGCGGCGATCACTTTCAGATCGGCTCCTGCGCAAAAAGCCGATCCGTTGGCGCACAATACGCCCACCCATGCCTCGTCATCGTGCTCAAGTTGATCGATTGCAGCCTCGATGGCCTTGGCCATCGCTCCGTTGATGGCATTACGGGCCTCAGGCCTGTTCAGCCGGATCAGGCCGACCCGTTCCAGCACTTCGTACTCGACGATCATGCCAGCGACTCTAGTCAGCAGTTCCAGATGGCCCCGCTGTTGGACAAGCGCTGCTAGGAGGCTGCGGGGCGCCGGGGACGACGGTTGCGACGTGGGGGAGTGGGCTCTATTCCGAAACTGGCGGCTACGTCGGGAACGTTCATGGACACGCGTCGGACCACCTCGAGTAGTTCCTCGGCCGGTTCAGCCGGCATGCCCTCGGGGACGACCCGGAGGTGTACCGGTGACAGGGCGACAGCATCGATGATCGTGGCCCAACGATCCTGGCTGACCTGGGAGGTGAGGCTGGAATTGGCGGCCTCGGCCAGCCGCTCCAATTCGGCAGACGGCAGGGGAGAGCCGGCCTTGGGTGGCCGGGAACTGAGTCGGAGGGCACGAACAATGCGGCCGTTGTCGAGGGTGGTTCGCACCTCGTTCGCCCACTCCGCGTGTTCATGGTCAACACGTGCTGTCAGGCCCTCACGGAGGCTCTCGGCCAACTCCCTCGTCTCGTCGGTGCGTGCCGCTGTCTCGGCGGCGACGACCACAGACCGGATGTCACGGAGGTCGACCTCGGCGATACCGGCCAGGGCTGCCTCAGCGCGGTCGTGCCAGTCGGCGGTTCGCAGGTTCGGCTGAAGCCGCTCGGCGAGCTGGAGCAGGAGGTCTACGGGGATCTCCGGCTCACCGGCTTCGGTTGCGGCCTTGTTCTGAGCGGTGATCGCATCGCGCAGGCCCGGGATGCCGCCTCGGGCCAGATGTTGGCCGATGAGGCTCATCTCATCGGGTAGTACTGCCAGGGCCGCCTTGAGGTGCTTGCGGCGTGGGCGTAGGCGCTTTGGTCTCGGTGCCGCCGCCTTGGCAGGGGAGCGTCGGTTGTCGCCACCGGAGCCCTTTCGGGACCTGCGACGGTCGCCGCCCTTGCCTGAGGTCTTGAAATCGCCACCACGGTCCTTGTCGGAGCTACCACGGCGCTCGGCACCCTCCCTACGCCTACTACTTCCCTTCTTGTCCTCCCTGCGCCGCCCGCGTGAGTCGCCGTCGCGACGGGGCCTGTCCTCCCTGCGGCCAGAGCGACCCTTCTTTGCGAGGGTGGCTATGACATCGGGTTCGTTGCGCCCACTGCCGAGAATCTCAAGTAGGTCGGGCTTACCGCTGCCCTCCTTTGGTGCCAGGACGGCCGTGATCTCGATTCCGTCCATGAACTGCTCGGTTTCGGCTCGAAGCAGGTCGCCGACCGAGACGCCATCTGGTAGAAGGGTGGCGTCGACCGCACCACGCGGTTCGCGCGCCCCTGCGGCCCGCCATGTCCACGAGCCGTCGTCGCGGTTGCTTGTCAGTTCGATCTCAATACGTGGCATCGCCTACAACGCTAGCCGTAAGAAGGGGTTGGCTACCTGAACCGCTGATTTTCGGAGACGATCCACCACTTGTCAAGATAATCGACATTATCTTTGACTTAGAAGAAGGAGTTCAGAACCATGGCGCATTCGCAACTACCAATAGATCAGCACCTTGAATCTCATAGCCCCGGGGGCGAGGAGTTCGACTCGCTGTCGCCGGTAGTTCGGGAGTGGCTCGAATCCCTCGCCCTATTTGAGGAAAAAGCTCCCCCAACTATCAAGCAATACAGCCAGGCTATTCGCCGTGTGATGCACCTGGCGGACATTGACCCCAAGTCCTTTGGACCTATGAGTTTGAATCAGGCCGAACTGACCGATCTGGTTCGTGAGATGCGAAGAGTTGACGGCCCGAAGGGTGGATTTTCGAAAGCCACACTTTCACAGACGTTGGCTGCGTTGAAATCGTTTTACGCCTTCTGCAAGGACCAGGGATTAGCACCGGAGATCCCAGACATTGGCCGGATACGGAAGTTGGCTCGTATCCAGGTTTTCAATCAACAGGACCCAGAATTCTATTCAAGATCTGAGATCCGTCGCTTGTTCGCCGAAGCTGTATCGGATGACGTGAAACAACACCGTGTCCGCTGGCCGAGTCGTGACTTAGCAATGTGTGGATTTCTTGCTGTATTGGGCCTCCGGGCGGCCGAACTACTTGCTGCCGAGTTGAACTGGATCAGGGATGAACGCGGAGAGGTCAGTTCTTCCATTGCCTCGTGCATGTTGGACGTGATTGGGAAGAGAGGCATCAAGAGGCGGCTCCCCTTGTCAGAAGAACTCTATTATTCAAATCAGCGATGGCAAGCGGAACGAGTCGAACGGTTTGGACCAACCCGTAACACTGACCGACTCTTCGTAACCAATAATGGGACACCTTTTTCGTATCAGCAACTGCTCTATTGGTTGCGCCTGCTAAATGATCATGCAGGCCTTCGTAGAAGAACGCCGCATGCTCTTCGCCACACCGCTGGTGTGCAATTGGCCGAGGATGAGGTTCCACTTAATGTCGTTCAGGCATTGCTTGGGCACACGTCGATCGCCACCACGGGTATCTATACCGAGATTGCTGGTGGACAGATTGCCAGAAGCCTTGGAATGTCGCGGAGTAACGCACTGTTGGGCGAAGCGCTTAAGGAATCAGGACAATGAAGAATTCCATTAAGTCACTCCTTCTGGTTGCTGCACCTGAGTTGGCTGATCAGAACTTCTCCCGATCGGTCTTGCTCATGATCGAACACAACGACGACGGTGCGCTGGGACTCGTCCTGAATCGGCCAATGGACATTTCAGCCGCCGATGCCGTTCCTGAATGGGCGAACCTCATCGAACCTCCAGGACTTCTCCATTCGGGTGGACCTGTGTCAGAGGGGACGATCGTGGGCCTCGGGTCGGCACCGGAGGGCGGCCACCCGTGTGTCACTCCCCTGCTCGGCCTTCTGGGTCTCCTGGACCTTCACAGCGACCCGGGCGACGCTCCCGGAGTAACGGCCGTTCGGCTCTTCGCCGGCTACTCGGGTTGGTCAGCGGGCCAGCTCGAGGTGGAGTTGGCGGTTGGATCCTGGTTCGTGCTGGAAGCCCAGACGTCAGATGTCACCACTGCTGATCCTGTGGGCCTCTGGTCCACCGTGCTGGCAAGGCCAGGGAGGACTGCTCGGACAGATGGCCACCTACCCCGACGACCCCTCGCTCAACTGAGCCGGAACGCCTGCCCTCAGGACCTGATCTCGACGGGGTGCCCGCGGGAAGCTGGGCAAGGCGTGCGATGACATCGTCGTGCATTCGGATGTAACCCTCGGAGACGTCGGTCCCGAGCAGGGAGGGATCGTTTGTGCCATGGAGGACGATTGCCGGATCCATCCTGTCAGTCAACGGAAGGGTCTCAGAGAAGCCTGACAGGCCGATGATCCAGGAACCGAACAGGGTGTCAGCATCGTCCTGCTCCTGAACCTCGTTCATGTAGAACTCCCCGGGAGGGGTCGGCGTTGCGTTGGCTCCGAGCGCCACGGCACCCTCGGCAACCTCTTCCCACGCAGTCACCCTGTGGGCGCCGAGGTCGACGACAATCCTCGCACGGTGGGTTGATAACGAGACGTCAGAGCTGCGCACGAACCCCGTCGAACCGTTGGGGCGAACGGGTAGTGCAACCTCGAGCATCTCACCGAGGTCGCGGAGTACCGCGACAACGCGGGCTCTGGCAAAGGTGCCAGGGTTGGGAAGTTGCTACCACGGTTCCTTCGCGTCCGGGGTGCGGAATGTCTCGAGCAGCCCAACCGTGGCCGTTGCGACAGTGAAGGGCACATCGACCTCGGGTTGGGTGGTGGCTGGCGGAAGGACCGTCGTTGTCGTCGCGGCAGGGACAGCCACGTTTGCCACAGTCGTAGCGGGTGGTGGCACTGAGGTGGTCGTGGTCTGCGGAATGGTCACGACAGGGATGGTCACCGTTGGGACGGTCCCAAGGCTGACCATGTCGACCCGTTCGGCCCACGGTTCCTCTGTGGCGCAGGCAAGGGTGAGTCCGGCTGGAATCAGTAGTGCTGCGGTGAGGATCCGAAGCCGGTTGATCACCTCCCCCTTCTACCCGCCACAGTGTCAGGAATCAGGTGGAGGCTCCGGAACGTTGTCTGAATCGACCCGTGGGCAGCGGTGGCGGGTCTGGTGGCTCAAAAAGGGGCACCTCCTGCGGGGTCACTCCACGCTCGAGGAGGTGGATGAGCACACCGGCGAGCGCCCGACTGTCGTCGAGGGCTCTGTGGGCTCCATTCAACTCCACGCCGAGTACCCGGGAGAGGTCTCCGAGGCGCCCGGGAAGCCCCAGACTCCTGGCCATCGGAACCGTGTCGAGTGCCCGAAGGTCGATGGACCCGAGCCCCGCACGGGCCCACTCCGCCGTGACAAAACCCACGTCGAACGAGGCGTTGTGAGCCACGGGAACGCAGCCGGACAACTCGGCCATGAGGTCGCCGGCCACCTCGGCGAAGGACGGAGCATCAACCAGGAGGTCACCGCGAATGCCGTGTATGTCGATCCGGCCCAGATTGGTGGTGCCAGCATCGATGAGCGTGCTCCACTCCCCCACCGTCTCCCCGGTGGGGGTCACCTTGACGACAGCGATCTCGATTACCCGCGCGCGGCGTGGATCGAGGCCGGTGGTTTCGACGTCGAAGCAGGAATACACGGCGCCCGTCATCGGCTGTGAGCAGGGCCTGAGAGCCACCTGAAATCCACCTGACTGACCATGTCGGGACCGTAGTCGCCCGGTACGACGGCAACGGCACTCCTGCGGGTACGGTCCCGCCGGTGGCAGACAGCGTTTGCGGAACAGGCGCCCACCCGCACGAGGTCCTGCAGCGCCGGACCATCCGGGTGCTGATGGCCGGCCTCATACCTGCGGGTGCCGCCATGACGGGCGCCTACGCTGCTGCAGCGGTGCTGGGAGAGGACCTCACCGGGAGCGAGATGCTGGGTGGCCTGGCCGCATCGGGTATGACCATCGGATCGGCTCTGGCAATCCTGCCGCTTGCCCGTCTTATGTCACAGCGTGGCCGACGGCCGGGTCTCCTGGTCGGTTACATGGTTGCTGCCACGGGAGCGACGATGTGCATGTTGGCTGCGATCACCGGCTGGTACGCGCTTCTCATACTCGGGATGATCGGAGTTGGGTCAGGGAATGCGGCCAATCTGGCAGCACGCTACGCCGCAGCCGACCTTGCCCCCGACGTCGGGCGAGCACGGGCTATCGGCACCCTCGTCTGGGCCTCCACGATCGGTGCCGTCCTCGGACCATCCATCGGGTTCGGCCCCGCCAAGTCCCTGGCAAGCTCGTTCGGCGCATCCGACCTGGCCGGGCCCTACATGCTCTCGATTGCCCTGTTCCTGACAGCGGCCCTAGTAGTCGGAAGGTGGCTGAAGCCAGACCCTCTGGTGGTTGTCGGTGGAGTCGGCGGTAGCGGCAGCAACGAAGGTCGTCATCTTGCAGACGCAGCGCGCAGCCTCGCCGGTTCCACGACCGGGCGCCTGGCAGTGCTCTCGATGGTCGTGGGACACGTTGTGATGGTTGGGGTCATGACGATGACCCCCCTTCACCTTCGTGAAGGGGCCCACCAGTTGGAGATCATCGGCTTAGTGATCTCCCTCCACATCATCGGCATGTACGCCTGTGCACCCGTTGTCGGTTGGCTGGCCGACCGTCTGGGTCCACTCACTGTCCTCGTCACCGGTGGCCTGATCCTGTTCGTCGGGTCCGAGATGGCAGGCCACACGAGTCCTGAGGATTCGCTGGGGATCTTCATAGGGTTGTTCCTCATCGGTCTGGGCTGGAGCTTCGGCCTGATCGCCTCATCGGCCATTCTGGCAAGCGAGTTCGACGGGCCTGAACGGGTCCGGGTACAGGGTCTCGCCGATGTCGGAATGACCGCAGCGGGGGCTCTTGCAGGGGTGGGCTCTGGCGTGGTCGTGACCTTCAGCAGTTATGGGGCACTCGCACACGGGAGCGCTCTGGTAGGCCTGTTCCCTACGGCCACAGTCGTCATCCTGCAGCTCAGGGCCCGCCACCAACGACACTCAACCTGTTGACCACTGCTGCCTGTCAGCGGGATGCATAGCGACACGGGCCACCGCTAGCGTCTGGGCATGTCGACGATCAGCGGACCACCGGTAGTCCTCCTGCACGGTTTTGGCACCTCGTTCGCCATCACCTGGGACCAGAGTGGCTGGGCAGCACTCCTGTCCGATGCTGGGAGGCGGGTGGTGCCGATTGACCTTCTGGGCCATGGCAGGGCGCCCAAGCCCACAGACCCTGACGAGTACGGAGCGGTCGAGACGCTGGTGATGGAGCAGATGCCAGACGAACCGGTGGATGCCATTGGATTCTCGATGGGCGCCCGCGTCCTGCTTGTGCTGGCTGCCGAAGACCCGAGCAGGTTCAACCGTCTGGTTGTGGCGGGCGTCGGCCGGAACCTGTTCGAGGATGATCAGGTTCGCCGAAAGGCTGTGATCAACGCCGTAAGGACCGGAAGGGCCGATGACCCCGAGCTCGCGTATTTCGCGCGCCTTCCCGAGTCGCCGGGGGCCGACCGGTCTGCGTTGGCGGCCTTCCTCGCCAGGCCCGAGCCACCTGTCATTACCGAAGAGAGGCTTGCAGGCGTGACCGTGCCGGTACACGTGGTCATGGGTGACCAGGACTTTGCAGGCCCACCCGACCGTCTCGTTGCGGCACTTCCAGATGTCACCCTCACGACGCTGACGGGAGTCGACCACTTCGCGACTCCGGGAAACTTCGGTTTCATCGATGCCGCTCTTGAGTTCATAGACGCCCAACCCTTCTAGGCGCCCGCCGGCAGCGGCCGGGCCGAGATGCTCAACGAAGCGACGTGGCGCCAGGCGAAATCGGAGTCGGTAGTGACGTCGATCCGACAAGGAATTCATCGACGGCAGCGGCACAGGATCTTCCCTCGGCGATGGCCCACACGACAAGGGACTGCCCCCGACCCATGTCACCGCAGACGAACACACCATCGGCCGAGGTCGCAAACGAACCGTCACGGGCCACGTTCCCACGCTGGTCCAGGACGATGTCCATGCCATCGGTCAATCCATCTGTCTCGGGTCCCGTGAAGCCCATTGCCAACAGCACGAGGTCGGCCCTGTAGCTCTCCTCGGAGCCGTCGATTCTCTCGAATGAGGGCCGGCCATCCACGATCTCAACGCTCACCCTGTGGGCCTGCAGGGAGATCACCTGTCCGCCCTCACCGATGAACTTCTCGGTTTCAATGGCGAACCTTCGCTGACCACCCTCCTCATGTGCTGAGGAGACCCGGTAGAGCGTCGGCCACGTCGGCCACGGGTCGGTAGCGGGTCGGTCATCGGCAGGTCGCGGCATGATCTCGAACTGGTGCACGCTCGCAGCACCCTGGCGGAGTGCGGTTCCGAGGCAGTCAGCCCCGGTATCGCCCCCGCCGATGACGACGACGTGCCTGCCTTCAGCCGAAACCGGTGACCGGTCGAGATCCCCCTCCTGCACACGATTCGCCCACGGCAGGTACTCCATGGCCTGCATGACCCCCTCAAGGTCGCGACCTGGAATCGGCAGGTCCCTCCACCTGGTTGCCCCACAGGCGAGCACCACGGCGTCGTAGTCCTGCCTGAGTTCCTTTAGTGGCAGATCGCCGCCCACATTGGTCCTGGTCCGAAACTCGGTGCCCTCTGCCTCCATCTGGGCAAGGCGCCTGTCAAGGTGGCGCTTTTCGAGCTTGAACTCCGGGATGCCGAACCGGAGCAGCCCTCCGATCCGGTCAGCCCGCTCAAAGACCACCACCTCATGGCCGGCCCGTGTCAACTGCTGCGCCGCTGCCAGACCTGCTGGACCGGAACCGACGACAGCCACCCGCCGACCGCTGCGCCTCGATGCCGGAATGGGCCTGATCCATCCCTTCTCCCAGGCGCGATCCACGATTGAGACCTCGACCTGCTTGATGGTTACCGCCGGTTCGTTGATGCCGAGAACGCAGGCGGCCTCACACGGTGCTGGACACAGGCGTCCGGTGAACTCAGGGAAGTTGTTTGTGGAATGGAGCCGATCGATCGCCTCTCGCCACTGCCCGCGGAAGCTGAGGTCATTCCAGTCAGGGATCAGGTTACCGAGGGGGCAGCCGTGGTTGCAGAAGGGAATACCGCAGTCCATGCATCTGCTCGCCTGTCGTCTCAGGTCCGCTTCGGGGAAGTCTTCGTAGACCTCATGCCAGTCCCTCAACCTCACCGGAACGGAACGGCGCTCAGGTAGCTGGCGATCGTGTTTGATGAAGCCACGTATGTCTCCCACGGCGCCTCCCCTCAGCTCCGGGTCGAGGCCATGATCGCCTCGACCTCGTCGCTTCCGGAGGCGCGTGCAGCTGCCGCAGCCTCAAGGACGCGCTTGTAGTCGACGGGCATCACCTTGAAGAAGTACCTGCCTGTAGTCGTCCAGTCACCGAGCAGGGCCTCGGCCACAGCCGAGCCGGTCTCCTCCAGATGGCGTCCGATCACTGCCTGCAGCCACTCACGGTCTTCGTCGTCAGGTTCCTCGAGCATCACCATCTCAGCGTTCACCCTGCCCCGCGAGCTGCCGGTCGGGTCGTGTACGAAGGCGATTCCACCGGACATACCGGCTGCGAAGTTGCGTCCGATTCCACCAAGGACGACGGCCCGACCGCCGGTCATGTACTCACAGCCGTGGTCCCCTACCCCTTCGACGACTGCAAGGGCACCCGAGTTGCGGACGCAGAAGCGCTCGCCGACCCTTCCCCTGATGAAAGCCTCTCCCGAAGTTGCTCCGTAGAGGATGACGTTGCCGGCAATCACCTGCTCCGAGGCGATGAAGGGCGAGTCTGTGGGAGGGGTGATTACAATCCGGCCACCGGAGAGGCCCTTACCCACGTAGTCGTTGGCATCGCCTGACAGCCGTAGCGTTATTCCCTTGGGCACGAAGGCTCCAAGGCTGTTTCCGGCGGATCCCTCCAGGTTGACTCGGATGGTGTCGTCCGGAAGCCCATTGCCACCGTGGCGCCTCGTCACCTCGTAGCCGAGCATCGTCCCGACGGTTCTGTTCACATTCTGGACCGGGCAGCTGATTATGGTTGGCGATCCATTCTCCAACGAGGCGGCTGCCATCCTGATCAGGTCATTGTCAAGGGCTGCCTCGAGACCGTGGTCCTGTCCAGTGGTGTTGCACCTTGCGGCCGATTCTGGAATGTCGGGCATGTGGAGGATCGGCTTGAGATCCAGGTGTGATGCCTTCCAGTGCTCTACCGCCTCGAGCGTGTCGAGGACCTCTACCTGCCCGATGGCCTCCTGGATGCTCCGGAAGCCGAGAGAGGCGAGAATCTCCCGAACCTCCTCGGCCAGGTACTCGAAGAAGGTCACCACGAACTCCGGCTTTCCTGAGAACTTCTTTCGAAGCTCGGGATTCTGCGTTGCGACTCCGACGGGGCAGGTATCCAGGTGACAGACGCGCATCATCACGCAGCCGGAGACGACCAGCGGTGCCGTGGCGAACCCGAACTCATCTGCTCCCAGCAGGGCGGCAATGACGACGTCACGGCCGGTCTTGAGTTGGCCGTCAACCTGCACGACGATCCGGTCACGGAGGTCGTTCATCAGGAGGGTCTGCTGCGTCTCGGCCAACCCCAGTTCCCAGGGTGCGCCGGCGTGCTTGATGGATGTCAGGGGTGAGGCACCGGTTCCACCGTCGTGCCCCGAGATCAGGACGACGTCTGCATGTGCCTTGGAGACGCCGGCCGCAACCGTGCCGACGCCCACCTCGGCTACCAACTTGACATGTACGCGGCTGGTCGGGTTGGAGTTCTTGAGGTCGTGGACCAGTTGGGCAAGGTCCTCTATGGAGTAGATGTCGTGATGAGGTGGAGGCGAGATGAGAGCCACCCCCGGTGTGGAGTGACGCGTCCTGGCGATCCAGGGGTAGACCTTGTGGCCTGGAAGTTGCCCACCCTCTCCCGGCTTGGCGCCCTGGGCCATCTTGATCTGAAGGTCGTCGCTGTTGACGAGGTAGTCGCTCGTCACGCCGAAGCGCCCTGAGGCAACCTGCTTGATCGCTGAGCGGCGCTGGTTACCGTTGCGTTCGGGAACGTAGCGGGAGGGGTCCTCACCTCCCTCTCCCGTATTGGACTTGCCGCCCAGTCTGTTCATTGCGATGGCCAGGGTCTCGTGGGCCTCGGCTGAGATGGAGCCGTACGACATCGCACCGGTGGCAAATCGCCTGACGATCTCGCTGACCGGTTCTACCTCGTCAATGCTGATGGATGGTCGAAGGTCGTCGCGGAGGCGGAACAGCCCACGGAGGGTCGCCAGGTTCCGGGCCTGGTCATCGACCAGCCGGGTGTACTCCCTGAAGATGTCGTATCGACCTGTTCGGGTCGCGTGCTGGAGGCGAAAGACAGACTCAGGGTTGAAAAGGTGGTGTTCGCCTTCGCGGCGCCACTGGTACTCCCCGCCAACCTCGAGAGTTCTATGGGCCCTCTCTTCGGGCCGCTCAGGAAAGGCCACAGCGTGGCGCAGGGAGACCTCGTCGGCCAGGACGTCGAAGCCGACACCTCCGAGACGACTTACGGTTCCCCTGAAGCAGAGGTCGATGACCTCGGCACCCAGACCGATGGCTTCAAATATCTGTGCTCCGGTGTAGGAGGCCACCGTTGAGATGCCCATCTTGGACATCACCTTCAGGATTCCCTTGTCGCAGGCCCTGATGAAGTTCCGTCTGGCAGATTCTGGAGTCAGGGTCGGGGGCAGCCCATGGGATCCCGTCTCGAGCATCAGGTCGATGGACTCGAATGCCATGTACGGGCAAATGCCACCGGCGCCGAACCCCAGGAGTAGCGCTACGTGGTGGACCTCCCGGACATCGCCACTCTCAACCACAATGCCTACGAGGGTCCGTGTCTTTTCGGCTATCAGGTGGTGGTGGACCGCTCCGGTGGCCAGCAGGGAGGGAACTGGGGCCAAGTCGGAGTCAGCACCACGGTCGCTGATGACTATCACGTTGGCACCGTTGCGGATTGCAGCCGATGCCTCGGACTCAAGTCGTTTGAGAGCCCTGGTCAGGCCGATGCCACCATCTATGACCGGGTACCGGGCATCCAGCACCGCCGTGTTGAAGCGTGACGGCTCAACCAGCCCGTCCAGCCTGGTGATCGCGGCAAGCTCGGCTTCGGTCAGAACGGGATGCGGTATCCGGATCTGACTGCAGCTCTGGGCGGTGGGGTCCAGGAGGTTCGCCTCTGCGCCGATGTTTCCCGACACGGCGGTGATCAACTCCTCCCGCATCGCGTCGAGAGGGGGGTTCGTCACCTGGGCGAAGAGTTGCTGGAAGTAGTCGTACACGAGCCTGGGGTGACCGGACAGCACGGCAACCGGTGTGTCCGAGCCCATCGATCCGATTGCCTCCTTGGCGTCCCTGGCCATCGGTGCGATCAGGAGCTTCAGCTCCTCGAGCGTGTACCCGAATACCTGCTGTCGGCGGACTACCTGTGCGTCTGGTTCCGTCGCCTCACTTCCGGCAGGTAGGTCTCCCAGATGAACAAGGTTGCCGTCCAGCCATTCCCGGTAGGGCCGGGCTGAGGCCAGATCCGCCTTGATCTCGTTGTCCCTGATGATCCTCCCCTCGACTGTGTCGATGAGGAACATCCGGCCGGGCTCAAGGCGGCCCTTTTCGATGATCTTCGACGGGGCGATGTCGACCACGCCGACCTCGCTGGCCATCACCACCAGGTCATCGTCGGTGACCCAGTAGCGGCTCGGCCTGAGGCCGTTGCGGTCGAGCACCGCTCCGATCACCGAACCGTCCGTGAATGCGATCGAGGCTGGCCCGTCCCAGGGTTCCATCAGGGAGGAGTGGTACTCATAGAAGGCCAGCCGGTCAGGATCCATCTCACGGTGCCTCTCCCAGGGCTCCGGAATCATCATCATTACGGCTTCGGGCAGTGGGTAGCCGCCGAGGTAGAGGAGTTCCAGGGCCTCGTCGAAGCCGGCGGTGTCGCTGGCCCCCGGAGTACAGATCGGGAATATCCGTTCCAGATCACCGGGAAGCAGATCGCTCCGAAGCAGTGCCTCCCGGGCGCGCATCCAGTTCCGGTTGCCCTGCACGGTGTTGATCTCGCCGTTGTGGGCAATGAATCGGTAGGGGTGCGCAAGGGGCCACGAGGGAAAGGTGTTGGTCGAGAACCGGGAGTGCACGAGTGCCATTGCACTGCTCATGCGAGGATCGGTCAGATCAGGGAAGAACTCGGCAAGTTGGGTTGTGGTGAGCATCCCCTTGTAGACGATTGTCCGGGACGAGAGAGAGGCGAAGTAGGCACCGTCGTGCCCGGTACCCACCGTTCCCACTCCCCCTGCCGGTGTTGTGTTCCGGTTGAGCTCTATCTCGTGTTCGGTCCGCTTCCGGAGCATGTAGGCGTGTCGGTCCAGGTCGAGACCCGAAAGCCTCCCATTTTCGGTGTCGCAGGAGGCGATGAACACCTGGCGGAACGTCGGCTCAGCGGCCCTGGCCACTGAGCCGATCATCGAATTGTCAACGGGCAGGTCCCGCCAGCCCACGATTTCCAACCCCTCCTCTTCTGCAAGTGAGGCAATGGAGGACTCCACCGAGGCTGCATCAAGGGCATCACGCGGCAGAAAGGCGATTCCGGTCGCATACTCGCCGGGCGCCGGCAGTTCGAAGTCCACGATTTCCCGGTAGAGGGCATCGGGTATCTGCACGAGAATGCCAGCACCGTCACCGGTGTTCTTCTCGGCACCGAGTGCACCGCGATGGGCCATGTTGCAGAGGGCACCGATGCCAAGTTCCACGATTTCATGGCTGGCCTGGCCGCGCAGATGGCACACGAAGTTGACGCCGCATGCGTCGTGTTCAAAGCGGGGGTCGTAGAGACCTGTGCCTTGTGGCCTTGGTGTTGACATCGGTTCCTACCTGTACGCATTCATGCTGATATCAGAGGTAAACCAGGGCCTGGGCGTCGTCGACCAGGGCCACCGGCTGCCAGGGGCAACCTCCGACACGGCCACGACGGTGGGGCTTCCCCGCCGGCTGGGCCGACAGTTGGGGCGGAGAGGCGCAGGTCTGCATCCGTCTCCCGAATCTGAGCACCCAATATAGGCCGGTTTGGCTCACCAGCCCATCTCGGGATGAAGCCCGGCTGGACAGGTCAGTGGGAGCGGATTTGCTTCTGGAGGGTCCTGTAGGGAGCAACCAGCATCAGGAGCATCGGAAAGAGTTCCAGCCGTCCGACGAGCATCAAGAAGGCCAGCACCATGCGTGCAGGTGTTGAGAAGCCGTCAACGAAAGAAGCCGTTGGCCCGGCCCGGTTCAGGGCGGGGCCCATGTTGCCCAGTGAGCCGATGACGCCGCCAAGCGCTGTTACCAGATCGGTTCCGAGAGCCGCTACTACGAGCGTCCCTGAACCCACGAGCATTCCGTAGACGACCATGAAGCCCGCTATTCGCTCAACGAGGGGCTCCGCCATTACTCCGGTTCCGTAGCGCACGGGCAGAACAGCCCTCGGGTGGCGGACGCCGCGGAGCGTTCTGCGGGTGTGGGACAGGCCGACGATGAGCCTCATGACCTTCACACCACCTGAGGTGGAACCAGTGCAGCCACCTGACATCAATAGGATCAGAAGGATGAGTTGGGGTCCCGCAGCCCACCTCACGAAGTCGCCGTCGCTGCCCGGTCCCGTGGCGTTGCCGAAGCCTCCGCTGGTACCGAGCGTGACGACGTTGAAGGCGGCGGAGCGGAGTGCTCGCGCAAGTCCCATGCCGTCGTCGACCAGCAGGATTGTCACTACCAGGGTGGCACCGGTCAATAGCCAGATGTAGGAACGGAACTCCGGGTCGCGGTGGTGGACCGGCTTCCTGGAGGCAAGGGACCTCGAGTGCAGGGTGAAGTTGGCTGCACCGAGTATGAGGCCGATCATGATGACCATCTCTACAGCGACGCTGTCCCAGTATCCGATGGATGTGTCCCTTGTGGAGAAGCCTCCCGTTGATGCCGTGGTGAACGCGTGTGCAACGGCATCGAACAGCGACAGCCCAACTGCCATGAGGGCGACTGCGATCAGGGCGGTGAGGCCGGCGTAGAGATACCAGAAACGCCTGGCTGTCTGGGCCATTCGGGGTGCCAGGCGGTCACCGCCCTCTCCCGGAGCCTCTGCGCCGATCAGGCCGAGGCCACTGGCTCGCAGCGCTGGAAGAACGGTCACGACCAGCACGACAATTCCCATACCGCCGATCCACTGGGTGAACTGGCGATACATCAAGATGCCCGGACCCTGGTCACCGATCAGGTTGTGGGATCCGAAGACCGTTGAACCGGTGCAGGAGAACCCGGAGACCGACTCAAACAGTGCGTCGGCGAGAACCACCGGAAAGCCGGTGCCGGTTCGTTGAAAGGTTCCAGCGAACAGGTAAGGGAGTGCCCCAAATAGGGAGACGATGAGCCACGTCCCGGCTACCGCGGAAAAGACCGTTGCACGGTCTATCTGGCCGGGTCGTGTCCACAGCCACAGCACCGCTCCGGGTATGAGGGTCACCAGAGCAGCCAACACCATCGCTGTTCCCTGCTTCCCGCCAAGGGCCTCGATCACCGCCGTTCCGAATATGCCGCCGGCGACGAAGAGGAGGGCGATACCGGTCACCTGACCGGTAGTGGTCTCCCACCTGGCTGCCGGTCGTCTCACAGGTCTGCTCCGTATTTGCGCGCCATGTAGCGCCGCCTGAGCCTGATCCTGTCGCGCAGCAACTTCAGGAGGGCAGCGACCGCTACAACGGCTGGATATATCGACAGCCGACCGAAGACCATCGCCGGCAGGAGCGCAAGGCGGGCCGTTCGTGGCCAGTCGGCTGGGTCCAGCATGGCTCCATCGATGCCACGTACCGGTCCAGCGGTTGCGGTGGCGTGTACAGCCGCTGAGAGGGAGTCAGCCAGATCGAGGCCGAACACAGCGACTAGGAAGGCTGTGGAGAAGATGACTGCAACGAAGAGAAACTGCAGGATGACGATCTGGCGGAGGGTGTCCTCGCCGGCAACACGCCCAGCCAGGCGCACCTTCAGCACTGCCCTGGGGTGTAGTTGTCGGGCCATTTCACGAAGGGCCAACCTCATGAGGATTCGATGCTGGCGCACCTGGAGACCACCACTGGGGGAACCACTCATTGCCCCGACCGAGACAAGCAGCAGCAGCAGAACTGGTGCAGCCGTCGCCCATTCACCGGGAACATCCATTGGGAATCCAGTGGTCGATACCGATGCTGCGACCACGAACAGCAGGCGGCGTACAGCGGCGATGTCGACTCCTGTCGACCACAGGACCAACAGAAGCACACCTGCAACGTGCAGCCCCAGGTACGGCGCAAGGCCTGTCTGACGCTGAAGCCCTCGCCCGCCCACGATCACGTGCCAGAGCGTGACCATGCTTGATCCGGCGAGGAGCATCCCGGCAATCGCCACCCACTGGACCGACGGGTCTGCGAACTCGTCGGGGCTGTTGGTGAAGCCGCCGGTGGAAACGGTGGACATGGCAAGCAACAGGCTGTCGAAAGGTGACTTTCCTGCCAGCATGTAGGCGGCCCAGATGAGTCCGGTTCCAGGTACGTACAAGCGGGCGATGTTGCGGGTTGCCGACACTTCGTCGGGTGCCAGCGGTCGGTATCCACCGGAACGCGACCGGTCGGCGAACTCCCTGCCGAAGCCGAAGAAGGGCAGAATCACAATGCCGACCAGAAGGGCGGTGAAGCCACCCAACCACTGGCTGCCGGCCCGTATGAAACGCAGCCCATGCCCGAGGCCAGTCGGGTCAAGGACGCTCATTGCCGTGGTGGTTATGCCGGTTGTCGCCTCGAATAGGGCATCGTCGGGCTGTTGCGCCGCTCCAGTCACGAGGTACAGGCCTGACACGAGGAGTATTCCCAGGGTCACTGCCAGTGTTGTCGCGGCGATGATGTCGGCGGGCCTGACGTTGACCGGGCCTGCAACACGGCGAAATAACAGAGCCCCGAGCAGGCCCATACCGCTACCCGAGACCAGCAGGGTCATCGAATCGGAACCCGTACCGATCAGGTCAATGAGCCCTGAACAGACAGCCAGGCCTCCGACCATGAGGAGGGAAGCGGACGCAGCCCATGCGGTAGCGGCCGTCCAGGAGGCCCATGGGCGACTGTTGGCACCGGTGGCCACAGGGTCAGCGAGCCCCGGACGGGTCAGGCGAACAGGGCGGTGACCCTGTCGACAGACTCCGGTTTGGCGAGGACCACGACATGGTCCCGGGCGCGCAGGGTGCTACGCCCGCGGGCGATCTGAGCCTTACCGTCCCTGACGATGGCTCCGATCAGCGAGTCATGCGGCATGTGCAGTTCTGCCACCGTGCTCCCGGCACATTGGCAGGAGTCTGATACGGCGAATTCCAGGATTTCGACGTCTCCCCGGAGATAGGTAGCCACGGCTGTAACAGTTCCGACATCGCCGCGTACAAACCTGAGCACGCTGTTGGCCGTGGCCGTCCTGGGGCTGAGGGTCGCTCCAACCCGATGTGTGTCCAGGAGGTCCAGAAGCTTGAGCCTATGCACCACGGCGATGGTCTTCAGGCCCCCCTCGGTTCCGTTGCGCATGGCTCCGGCTGCCTGGGCGTAGAGGCATGCCAGGACGTTGGAGTCGTCCTCACCGGTAAGTGCGATCACGACGTCCTGTCCACCCACGTCAGCTTCTTCGAGCATGTCAGCATCAACAATGTCGCCCCGGAGCACAAGGGTTCCTGGCAGCTCCGCAGCGAGTTCTTCGGCCCGCCGCTCGTCGAGTTCGATTATCGCAACGTCGATTCCGCGGTTGATGAGAGCCTCGGACAGCATCTGTGCGGTACGGCCTCCGCCAAGCAGAAGGGCGCGGGTTGGCATGTCGCGGGCAATTCCCAGCCGGTGGGTGACGTCTCTTAGGGCCCGACGCTTGCAGATGATTCGAAGAAGGTCGCCCTCGGCAAGGACAGCGTCGGCCCGGGGGATGAAGGTCGTCTTCTTGACGGAGTGGTCGCGGGCCTTCTCTTGCCGGGTGATGGAGCCGACGATGAAGTCCCAGTCAGGTTCCAGGTCGCTGCCCAGGGCGCCGAGGGTGACACCGACCAGCGGTGCGTGTGCGGGAAGTCTCGCACCAATGGCCACCACCTCACCGTCCGCCATCTGGGCCACATCGAGTGCACCCGGGTACTCCATCAGCCTCAGAACCTGCTCAGCGACCTCTTCGTCGGGATCGATCACGAGATGGTCCGTTAGACCCTTGAACAGTGCGTTCACTTCGGGTCGCCTGAGGCGACGTGACTCGACCCTTACGATCGTCTTCTGCACGCCTGCCTGTCGTGCTAGAAGGGCACTCAACAGGTTGGCTTCGTCGTTGGCGGTTACAGCTACGAGCAGATCCGCCTTGTCGAGGCCGGCCTGTTGAAGGCAATCGGGGTCCGTGCCGCTGCCCCTGACGGCCAGCACGTCGAGGTTCTTGTCGATCTCGCGGAACCGGTCAGGGTCGGCCTCGATCAGGGCGATGTCGTGTTCCTGGCTGCTCAGGCGCTCCGCGACGTAACTGCCGACCTCGCCGGCACCAATAACGATGATGTACACCGGCTAATCCTCGCCGATCGGTGGCTCCGGGCGGAGGATGCCCGTCTCTGTCACGATTATGTCGAGCGGGACGTCCCAGGGCCGGGGTTCAAGCAGTGCAACAACCTGGAAGCTGTGCGCAATGCCGATCAGGACCGGGGGTGCCGGTTGGCTTAGGCGAAATGCGAAGGTCCGATCGTAGTAGCCGGCTCCGTGGCCCATGCGGTTGCCCCTGCTGTCAACAGCCACCAGGGGTACCAGGACCGCATCCAGGCGATCCGGTGGCACCTTTTCGCCTCGGACAGGCTGACTGGTACCGAACGGGCCGCGTTGCAGGGGCCCGTCGGGTATCACGAACTCAAGGTCTCCACGGGGTTGGATCACGGGAAGGGCACCGCTCAGACCCCCTGCCAGCAGCGAGGGCCAGGGGTCGATCTCGCCTCGTATTCCAACGTACGCAGCGATCGTGCCGGCAGCTCTGAACTCGTCAAGATCCATGGCACTTTCCATGGCCCTGAGGCTTGCCCGCTGAACCGCCTCGCCAGAGAGCGATTCCCTCTGCCTGATCATCTGGTCCCGCGCAGAATCGGACTTCATTGAACGATGTTTGCCCAGGGAGCGTTCCGATTCCAGTACCGGGTGACATATGTCGCCGGACTGGTGTTTGAAGCGCCCCCGTCAGGTCACTAGCGTCACGACGGTTCTTGCTCCGGGGCGCAATACAGATGCCTACCGGAGTCCAGGAAGCCATCGACCGGCGTTGTTGCCGAATTCGCACGACAAACGTTCCCGATACCTCAGGAGATCGACCCTTGGAAGCCATCCCCTACCTGGCTGCAGCCTCGTCCGTCATGGGCCTCCTGCTGGCCGCCTACTTCTACAGCTCGGTGCGAGCTGCCGACCCCGGAGACCAGCGGATGGTCTTCCTCATGACAGAGATCCAAAAGGGCGCCCGCGCCTTTCTCAAGAAGGAATACACGTGGGTATCGGGCTTCGTTGCCGCTATGGCCGCCCTGATTGCCGCCCTCATCGCCCCGATGGCAGCCCTGACCTATGTCCTGGGAGCGGTCCTCTCGGCAACTGCCGGATACGTGGGGATGACAGTGGCAACCATGGCCAACGCCAGAACCACCCAGGCTGCCAAGGAGGGGCCCGGCAAGGCCCTTCCGATCGCCTTTCGTGGCGGCGCCGTGATGGGGTTCTCGGTGGCAGGCCTTGCCCTCGGCGGGCTCATGCTCGTCTACATCCTCTTTGTGCTGATCATCGGTGTTGACAACGCATTCGAGGTGGTGACGGCCTACGGGCTGGGCGCTTCGTCCATCGCCCTGTTCTCCCGTGTAGGTGGCGGTATCTACACAAAGGCCGCTGACGTGGGTGCCGACCTTGTCGGAAAGGTCGAGGCGGGCATCCCGGAGGACGACCCACGCAACCCGGCCACGATCGCAGACAACGTGGGTGACAACGTCGGTGACGTAGCCGGTATGGGTGCCGACCTCTTCGAAAGCTACGCCGGCTCGATCATCGCCCCGATCTCACTTGTGGCCTTTGCCCTCGGACTCGGCGCTGAGCATGCATCCGCCACAACCAACATCTCTCTCCTGTCATTTCCCATTGCCATTGCCTTCGTCGGCATGCTGGCTTCGATTCTCGGCTCGTTTCTCGTGAAGGGCGGAGATTCGACCGACACGAAGGCTCTTAGCAAGGCCCTCCACATGGGCACCAACTCTGCAATGATGATTACCGCCGTGGCCACCGTCGCTATTGCGTTCTGGCTGTTCGGCTCCGATTCGGCGTTCGACAACCCCCTGGGCCTCGCCATCGCGGTGGTCGGCGGCCTGGTCGTCGGTTGGGCTCTCGGGAAGACCGCTGAGTACTACACATCAGACCACTTCGGTCCCGTGAAGAAGATTGCTGGTCAGACGGAGACGGGCCCCGCCACCACCATCCTCGGTGGCATTTCGGCCGGGATGGTCTCGGTGGCCGCCTCGGTGGTCCTCCTGGCAGTTGGCGTGGCCCTCGCCTACTGGGGTGGAGAGATGGCCTTTGATTCGATCGGGAACCTGGATGGTGGCATCTACGGTATTGCTGTCGCTGCCATCGGAATGCTGGCGACACTCGGTGTGGTCGTCTCCGTTGACGCTTATGGCCCGATCGCAGACAACGCAGGTGGCATAGCCGAGATGGCTGAGTTGGATCCGAGCGTCCGTGAGGTAACCGACGCGCTGGATTCACTGGGCAACACCACTGCAGCGGTAGCGAAGGGATTCGCTGTAGGCTCCGCGGCCCTGACAGCTCTCGCTCTCTTCAAGAGCTTCGAGTTCGCTGTGGTGCAGGCAGGTGGAACCCTCTCGTTGAACATCGGCGAGGTGACGGTGTTCGTTGGCCTGTTCCTCGGAGCGATGCTCCCGTTCCTGTTCGCCGCCCTGACGATCGACGCCGTGGGACGCGCCGCACAGAAGATGATCGAGGAGGTCCGACGCCAGTTCCGGGAGATTCCGGGCCTCCGCGAGGGTAAACAGGGTGTCAACCCCGATTCGGCCCGCTGTGTCGAGATCTCCACCGAGGCATCCCTGAAGGAGATGATCGTTCCCGGAGCGCTTGCCGTGGTGGTTCCCCTGGTGATCGGCTTCGTGAATATCGACGCTCTGGGTGGGTTCCTCGCCGGAGCGCTGGTATCAGGCTTCTGTCTTGCAATCTTCATGGCCAATGCCGGCGGTGCGTGGGACAATGCCAAGAAGTACATTGAGGCCGGTGCACTTGGGGGCAAGGGGTCTGACAACCACAAGGCGGCGGTTGTCGGTGACACCGTTGGCGATCCCTTCAAGGACACATCGGGGCCGGCGATGAACATCCTCATCAAGGTTATGACGATCGTGTCGCTGGTCTTCGCCTCGGCATTCGTGGGTTAGGGCCAGGCCCGTGGAACGCCCAGATGGGCGCAGCTACCGGGGGCCGGTCAAGGGCGTTGTGCTGGACTGGAGTGGGACGACGGTCGACGCGTACGTGATCGCACCAGCGGTTGTGTTCGTTGAGGTGTTCCACAACCAGGGCGTGGAGATAACAATGGAGGAGGCGCGAGGCCCTATGGGCCTGCGCAAGGACCTCCACATCGCGGCCCTCACTGAGTTGCCTGCTGTCAGGGAGCGATGGCACGCTGCTCATGCTCGCTATCCCGAACAGGCCGACGTCACCGCCATGTTCGAGGACTTCGTGCCCAGACAGGTCGAGTGCCTTCCACGGTACGCGAAACTCTTGCCAGGTGTCGCTGAAATGGCCCAGAGCCTGCGAGCCGACCATGACATCCGCATAGGTGTGTCAACCGGTTTTACGAGGCCGATGGTCGAGGTCCTTCTCGAACATGCAGCAGAGCAGGGTTTCCGGCCTGACTGTGCCGTGGCGGGTGACGACGTTGAGAATGGCGCCAGACCGCGGCCTTTCATGGTCTACAGGAACATGGACCTGCTCGACGTGCATCCGATTCAGGCAGTGGTGAAGGTCGATGACACGGGCTCAGGTGTGGGCGAGGGCGTCGAAGCGGGATGCTGGGCCGTGGGGATCGCCCGCTACAGCAACTACCTCAACATCAACTCCCTTGAGGAGGCAGCTGAGATGTCTGCTTCTGAGCTCGCAGAGCGGCTTGCATTCACCCGCGAACAGTTGTGGAGGTCAGGGGCCCACTACGTGATTGACGAGCCGCTGGAGTTGCCTGCGGTCATCGGCGAAATCAATACACGGCTGGCCGTAGGCGACACTCCCTGAGCTCAGGTCTCGGGTGTCACGTAGGCGGCGCTGAGGCCTCCGTCGACCATCAGATCAGTACCGGTCACGTAGGAGGCCTCGTCTGATGCCAGCCAGAGCGCTGCCTGAGCCATCTCGGCGGCCTCACCGAAGCGTCCCATCGGCACGTGCACGAGGCGACGCTTCTTCTTCTCGTCGGTGTCCAGGAGGTTCATGAGGAGTTCCGTCCTGAGGGGGCCCGGGCACAGGGAGTTGACCCGGATGTTCTGTCGGGCGTGGACGACAGCCAACTCGCGCGTCAGTGCGAGGACGGCCCCCTTGGATGCCGTGTAGGCGACCTGTGGGGTGGCTGCACCAACCACGGCCACGAATGACGCCGTATTGATGATCGAACCCCCACCCGATTCGAGCATTGCGGGTATCTCGTACTTGCAGCCGAGGAAGACGCCCTTTGCGTTGACTCCCATTGTCAGGTCCCAGATGCCCTCTCCGGTATCGACGGCATCGCTGTCCTCTGGGTGCATGATGCCTGCATTGTTGAAGGCGACGTGAAGAGCGCCGAACTCTTCGACAGTCGTTGAGACAACGCTCTCCATGTCGGCTGCAAGCGAAACGTCGGCTGTGAGCGCGACAGCGGTACCACCGGCTCCGGTGATATCGGCAGCGGTGGTTGCGTTGTCGTCGCCTGTGAGGTCCACGCAGACGACCCTGGCGCCATTGGCGGCGAACAAGAGGGCCGATTCGCGCCCGATACCCGATGCCGCACCTGTTACCAGAGCAACCTTTCCGGCAAGCCGGGTCATGCAATCCCCCTGACCTTGATGAACTGGGCCACGATCAGCCCGGCAGGACGATCATGGGATCTTTCGGCTCGCCACCTGTCCTCACCTCGAAGTGAAGGTGCGGGCCTGTCGACCAGCCGGTGGAGCCGCAACGGCCGATTACGTCACCTGTCTGGAGGATGTGGCCCTTGGAGACCAGAAGCTCCTCCTGGTGCGCATAGACGGTGATTACCGGTCCTTCGTGTTCCATGAGGGCGACGTTGCCGTAACCGTTCTTCCAGCCTGCGAAGATCACCTCGCCGGCCTTGGCCGCCCAGACGGGTTGGTTTCGAACACAGCTGATGTCGACGCCGTTGTGTTGGCGGCTTGTGCCGAAGATGGGATGGACCCGTAGTCCGAACCCTGAGCCGATCTTGCCCTCGATCGGCATGATGAAGCCTGCACCGGACTCCTTGGTCAGGTCGGGGGCTGATCGACGTAGTTCCTCTGCGATCAGGTTGTCGATGAGAACGGCCATCTGGTACTGCTCGCGCTCATACTGCTTCACGGCCGCCTCGTGTTTCCCAATCCGGGTCTCGAGTTCCTCTTTCACCTTTTCCTGGGACCTGATCCGCCGGTCCAGGACGAGCATCGAGGATTCCAGTTCCCGTTGCTGCAGGTCGGCGTCGAGGATGGCGGCGTCAGCCGCCCTGGCGATGTCTTCCATCTCGGATTCAAGGGATCGCAGGCGGTCCAGGGTGTCGGAGCGGTTTCCTGTCACAACGTTCAGAATCGCCGATTTGCGTATGCCTGCTGACAGGTCCTCGGATTCGAGAAGGATTCCGGGCCGTAGACCCGAGATGTAGACATCTACCGCCAGTTCCTCGACACGAGCGCGGGCTTCGCGAATCTCCACGCCCACCTGCTCCACCTCCACCCAGCGGAGCGTTGCCTCGGCTTCAGCGGCTTCTATTGCCTGGCGTGATGCGGCGATCTTTGCCTGTGCGAGGGCAACCGCATCGTCGAGAGCACCAAGCGCCCCGGAGACCTCGGCATCCTCGGCCTCAATAAGCTCAAGTGCCTCGGCGGCATCAGCAGCCAGGTCCTTGGCTGCCTCTCTACGGTCCCTGGCGTCGCGGATTGATTCGGTGTCGCCTGATGCTCCCGTCGGCATCAGGACGGCGAGGGCGACAACCAGGGCTGTCAGGGTACGAAGTGTGGGGTGTGGGGTCGTTGGCATTGGTGGGGTTGGCTGTTCTGCTGGAACACACTGCAGGGTACCGCGCTCCCAGATCGGTCTTCAGGTACGGTTCATTTCGGGCAGTGGACCCGTCCGGGTAGGCCCCTCTGCCTATTCCCGCGCCATCTCTGTCCGCATTGCCAGTACTGCGTCCTCGGTCATTTCATCGGTCCCGCGCTCAGGAAGGTGGATTGTCAGTTCATGGAAGGTTCCGTTAAATGGGAAGGGCCCCTGATACTCCTCTGACACGGTTGAAAGGGCATCACGGCCGACGTCGAGGCCCGTCGAACCCAGTACTCGGACAACGAACGGGACCGCCATCGTTGCAGAGGCCTCTCCGTCAACGAACAGCGTGGCTGTACCAGCATCACCATCGCGGTGGAAGTGGACGCCCACGGAGGTCTCGCCGATTGGGAGAGGTTGTCGGGTCCGAACAACGTGGTGATCTGTGAAGATGTTGTAGTCAAAGACCAGGCGGTCATCTCTGATGAAGAGTGTCAGCCCCAGGTTTCCGGTTCCGACCGCCATAAGGACGCCTTCACCACCGGGGGGTCGCGTGATCGAGGCCTCCACAAGGAAGGAGCGGTTGCCGAGGAGGGCGGCGGCACCGGCCGGGATATGGGAGATCGGCGGGACGTAGCGGTAGGTCCGACCCTGATGGGGCGTACCATGTCGCATCGGGATCCGGAACAGTTCGATCGTGCGGTCGTCGAGGGGCAGAACGCCGTTGGCTTCGGCCTCGCCCCACCAGAGTTCGATCATTGATCTGAGGCGCTCGGGCTCTGCTGCGGCCAGGTCGTTCGTTTCTGACACGTCGTTGTCCAGGTGGAACAGTTCCCAGCGTTCCTCTTCGTAGGACGCGCCCGGTGAATGGCGTGTAACTGCCTTCCACCCATCGCTGCAGATCGCCCTGTGTCCGAACATCTCGAAGTACTGGGGGCCCTTTCGAGTCGGTTCGTCCGGCCCGTTGAAGGTATAGGCGAGGCTGGTGCCGGTCATTGGAGACTGTTCCCGACCGTGACGCTCGCCGGGCATGTCGAGGCCGATCAGGTCAAGGAGGGTGGGCGTCAGGTCGGTGACGTGGTGGAACTGGTTCCGCCTCTCCCCTGCTCCACCTATCCCGCCGGGCCAGTGGACAATCAATGGGTCTCGGACCCCTCCGCCGTGTGTCGTCTGCTTGTACCACCGCATGGGGGTGTTGCCTGCCTGTGCCCAGCCCCACGGGTAGTTGCTGTGTGAACGGGGTCCACCGATCTCGTCCAGTCGCTCGACGGCGGTGTCCACGTCCTCCGGGACCACGTTGAAATACTTCATCTCGTCGGTGACACCGGTGGAGCCACCTTCCTGGCTGGCACCGTTGTCGGACAGGAGCATGATCACGGTGTCGTCGAGAAGGCCAAGGCGCTCCAGGTGCCCGATGAGGCGGCCGATCTGAGCGTCGGTGTGGTCGAGCATGGCCGCAAAGGCCTCCTGTAGGCGACAGGCGAAGCGCTGTTGGTTGAGGCTGAGGTCCTCCCAGGCTTCAACCCCGGGGTTTCTCGGGGCGAGGATCGTGCCTTCTGGCACCACCCCTAGGTTGATCTGGTTCTGGAACCATTCCTGACGCACCACATCCCAGCCGGCGTCGAAACGGCCCCGGTACTTCTCACGGTAGTTGTCAGGGGCCTGATGCGGTGCGTGGGTCGCTCCGAAGGCCAGGTACATGAAGAAGGGTCGGTCCGGTCGCACCGACTTCGTGTCATTCACGAAACCAATGGCCTTGTCAACCAGGTCTTCGCTGACGTGGTAGCCGTCCTCTGGTCTAGCGGGCGGATCGATGTGATGGTTGTCGGCTGTCAGTTCGGGGTGGAACTGGTCTGTTTCACCCTGCAGGAAGCCGTAGAACCGGTCAAAGCCCCGCTGCAGGGGCCAGTGGTCGAACGGTCCCGCTGCCGACGCCTGCGCCATTGGGGCCAGGTGCCACTTGCCGATGCATGCGGTGGCGTAGCCGTTGTCCTGTAGTACCTCGGCAATGGTTGCGGCATGGTCGGCTATGTAGCCCCGCATGTGCGGGTACCCACTGTCGAAGTTGGACACGGCCCTCATGCCGACGGCATGGTGGTTTCGCCCTGTCAGCAGACAGGCGCGGGTTGGTGAACAGAGCGCTGTCGTGTGGAAGTTCGTGTACCTGAGGCCTCCCGCTGCGAGGCCGTCGATGTTGGGTGTGTCGATACTTGACCCGTAGCAACCGAGGTGGGCGAACCCGGTGTCGTCAAGCAGGATCACCACGACGTTGGGACTTCCTTCGGGGGAGCTGGCCGAGTCGGGCCACCAGGGCTCTGACTCGGCATGAGTGGTTCCTATGACGCCCCTGAAGTCGCCGTCCTCTCCCCTGGTTCCCACGGTCACCTACACCGCAGCTTCGGCCGGTAGAGGATGCGTGGGTCTGTCCGGGATGGTGTCCTCGAGAGCCTCCAGCAGTTCCACCTTCCTGGGCCCCGCCGCCGGGTCATCCCACAGGTTCACCCGTTGGAGTGGGTCTTCTGCAAGGTCGTAGAGCTCACCCTCTGTTCCGTCATGACACGTGCCGGCCTCGTAGCGCGTGCAGAGCATCTGATCCGCAACGATGCTCTGCAGGTGGACCTCGGTTCCGTTGGGATGGAGGCTGTCCCATTCGGTGATCACCCCTGCCCGTCCGTGATTGGAAGCATCGATTTCTGAGCGGGGTAGTGGAATGCCGTCCATCCAGTCGGGCACCTCCAGACCGGCGATGTCACAGAAGGTGGGCGCCAGGTCCATCAGGCCGACGGGTGTTGTGACGACCGCTGGCTGGCCCGTTGTCGACGGCGCTGGACGCCAGATGAGCGGCAGACGCATCAGGGAGTCCACATGGTAGGGGCCCTTGAACAGGAGTCCGAAGTCTCCCTGGAACTCGCCATGGTCGGTTGTGTAGATCACATCGAGGTCGTTGTCCCAGCCCTTGTCGCTGACCGCCGAGAGCACCCTGCCGAGGGCCTCGTCGACCAGTTCATTTTGGATGTGGACCATGGCATTCACCTCGAGTACCTGCTCCGGGGTGAGGGTTGCCGGCACCCACCTGGCCGGCGCCTCGTAGTTGGACACGAGGTCGCCGTCGTACCATCGACGCCAGTGAGCCGGCTTTGAGTCGAGCAGCCGTTCACGCTCGGATGGGTCCGTCGGATAGCCGGCCGGTAGATTGAGATCGCGCCAGGGAACCCTGTGCAGTTCCGATGCCGGCGGATTCCAGGGATGGTGTGGATCCGGAAAGCTGAGCCAGCAGAACCAGTTCTCGGCGCTGTCCAGGCCGTCGAGCCACGAGATGGCACGATCGGCCACCCAGTCCGTGTGGTAGATGCCCCGCGGAACCGGGTTGTGTTTTACCTGGGGAGCACCGGTGTCTCCCCCGCCTTCGGAGTTCACCTCGAGTGTCATGTCCAGGACCGGGAAGTATCCGGCCATTTGTTCCGGGTAGTTGTCTCTCAGCCAGCTGACGTAGTGGACGAAGCCAGCCGCCCCATGGCCGGCGAACTCCATGCGTTCAAAGCCCCGGTGCGGCCCGGTCTCGTCCTGTGTGGCCCCGGAGACGCCCATTCGGTTTTCTGGAAAGCGCAGGAAGGGGTCGAGGAAGGGTTCGAAGTGGGCCTTACCGAAGAGGCCGGTCCGGTATCCGGAATCGTGAAGGAGTCCTGCCACTGTGGGCGCATCGGCGGGAAGTGGAACGCCGTTCATCCAGACCCCGTGGTTTCGGATGTGCTGGCCGGTAAGCATCGTGGCTCTGGAGGGCATGCAGACCACGTTCTGCGGGTGCGCCCTCTCGTAGCGGACTCCATCGGCCGCCAGTGTGTCGGCTACCGGGGTCCGCGCCACCACGCCACCGTTGCATCCGAGGGCGTCGTAGCGTTGCTGGTCTGTGGTCACGAACAAGATCTTGCGTCCCATCAGGATTCCTCTCCTGGTACTGCTTGGAAACCACGGGAGTAGATGCCGCTCTCAAGGAGGTCCTTGAGGGCGGAGAGAGCATCTCCTGTGGCTGCACGCAGCGCATAGGTGAGGGCCTCGGGTCGGAGTTCCTGTGTGTAGCTCACCCGCGAGGCATTGCCTTCTGACTCGATGTGAAGAGAGCCAAGGTGGTGGTCGAACTGCAGCGGGCCGGTGATGGTGTAGTCGAAACGCATCTGCTCATGGTCGACGGAAAGGATCTTCTCGAGGAGGAAGCCCCCTGCTACGGTTCCAATGGTCCTGATTCCGTCCTCGACTGTCGATGAGACCATCCCCGGGAACCACTCTGCCTGCCGCTCGGCGGCTGATACCACCGCCCACACCTCGTCGGCAGGGGCGTCTATGAGGATTTCGTTCGTGAACTCGGCCATCAGGTCCCTCCACGCACCATGATGGTAGGTGTCGACACGATGCAGGCCAGCGTCGGGCCGTATGCTCCGATCGGACTACCGGGAGCGATGCCGTGGAACCTGCAACAGTTTCTGACCTGTTCGATCCGGCGCGGTGGCTGCCCGTCGACGGTTTCGACCTTGTTGATGTGACCTATCACCGCTGCGTCGACCAGGGCACAGTTCGGATTGCGTTCAACCGACCTGAGGTTCGTAACGCCTTCAGACCATCGACGGTCGATGAGTTGTATCGGGTGCTGGACCATGCCCGGATGTGGACCGATGTCGGAACGATTCTTCTCACCGGCAACGGCCCGTCTCCCACAGATGGCGGGTGGGCATTTTGTTCCGGCGGTGACCAGCGGATTCGTGGAGCAGACGGCTACAGGTATTCAGACGATGCGGGAGTCGTGGACCCTGCCCGCACGGGCAGGCTCCACATCCTCGAGGTGCAGCGTCTGATCCGGTTCATGCCCAAGGTTGTGATCGCCGTTGTTTCGGGGTGGGCAGTGGGTGGTGGCCACAGCCTGCACGTTGTCTGTGACCTGACCCTTGCCAGCCGCCAGCATGGCGTGTTCAAGCAGACCGACGCTGATGTGGCGAGCTTCGATGGAGGATTCGGGTCTGCGTACCTGGCCCGCCAGGTAGGTCAGAAGCGTGCCAGAGAGATCTTCTTCCTGGGTCGTGGCTATTCGGCCGAGGAAGGGCATGCCATGGGCATGGTGAATGCGGTCGTTGACCATGGTGACCTTGAGAGCGTTGCTTTGGATTGGGCAGCCGAGGTGAATGCCAAGAGCCCCACGGCCCAGCGGATGCTCAAGTTTGCATTCAACATGATTGATGACGGCCTAGTGGGTCAGCAGGTGTTCGCCGGCGAGGCGACCAGGCTTGCCTATGGGACCGATGAGGCCGCCGAGGGGCGTGACGCCTTCCTTGGGAAGCGGCCTCAGGACTATTCGGACTTCCCGTACCACTTCTGAGGCGCTGGTCGGTGATTCGAAATCGGTTTCGCCGGAGGTTATTCAACGATCGTGATTGAGCGAGAATAGTTCTCATCATGAATGCTGGATTGACATTGGCCCTGAAGGAGGTCTCGGTCATTCGGGACAACCGCACGGCGCTTGAGGAAGTCAACGTCGGATTTGAGAGCGGAACCTCGGTGGCTCTCGTTGGCTCGAACGGTTCCGGTAAGACCACGATGCTCGAGGTGCTTGCAGGCCTCCTTGCGCCGACCCAACGGCACCGTGGAATGTCGCCCCGACATCGTTGCGATGGTCACACAACATCATCCACACCGATGGTCTCCTCTCACTGTTGGTGAGGTCGTCACGATGGGCCGCTACGGGGCTCCACTCCTGCGCCGTGGCCTATGCATGCAACCGGATGGAGGTGGCAGACCTCAGGGAACGGCAACTCGGGGAACTCTCAGGCGGCCAGAGGCAACGGGTCCTCATCGCCCAGGCCCTGACCAGGCGTGCCCCCCCTGCTCCTACTGGACGAACCCATCACGGATCTGGACCTGGCCAGTCAGGAGCGGATACTCGAAGTGCTCGAAGAAGAGACCACTCGGGATGTAACCGTGGTTCTCTCGACCCACCACCTTGACGAGGCCCGTCACTGCGACAGGGTCCTGCTGCTGGCCGGCAGACTCGTGGCCGACGGAAGCCCCGATGAGGTCCTCAGGCCGGATCTGTTACGAAGGGCATTCGGTGAGAGGGTCCTCGGAGACCACGCATCACATGATCACGCCGAGGGATTGCTATTGCTCGATGAGCACGGTCATGGAGAGCATGGCTGAGTTCAGCGACCTCTACGCATTTCCCTCGTCACCGAATCGGCCTGAGTGGTACACCGCACCAGGGCATCCCTGATGATCTCAGTCGCCTCACGGGAGGTGGCGGCAGTGATCACACCCAACACCTCACTTCGTAGGGCGAGGGGGTAGCGTCCCCACGGCCGAATACGCGGCCCTGTGGCACCTCGCGGCCAAAAGCCCTCGGTCCCACTCGCCCCGTTCGCCACAACCGGCAGGCCTGTGTCAAGCGCAAGCCTCCCCACACCGGAGTGGAGTCGTCCGACGCCATCGGCATTCCACTCCTCGGGGGGAACCACGCGACCTTCGGGCATTATCGCAACCGACCACCCGGCTTCAATCTCGACAACCGCCAGTTCAAGTGCTATGGAACCGTCGACCGGGATGCATCTGAGGCGGCTGAGCAACGGTCCGATTCCGGGCTTACGGAAGTAGGACGATGCGACCAGTGGCCGGATCGGTCGGCCCCAGGAGTGGAACGTGATCGACGCCAACAGTAGGTCGGCCAGGCTCCTGTGGTTGGCAGCGTAGATGGCCGGCCCAGGTGGGATGTCAGGCGGCGGGCCGATGTCGGAACGGGTGAACAGGCCCATCATGGTCTTGACGAACCGCATGGTTGAAATGATCGCGGCCTGTTCCGCCAGGTCTGGCTGAGGGGTCATCTGCTCCATAATCTCAGCCCGCGGGCAGCCTGCGACAACCCAGCGACGGGTCGTGGCCCTGCTGGCCGGCGTCTACCGCCCAGACGCACACGAGGCCAGACACGCGGGCCGATACCAGGGAAACGGGGAACGAGAAGTGATGGTCCTCAGCGGTACGACCGGCTATCACTGGCTCCTGTCCGCTCACCGTAACACGCAGAGGTAGGCCCCCACCGGGAAGGTCTGCATCGAATGCCCAGCCCTCGAGCCACGTCGACCCGTCGCGCTCTCCGAACGCCTCGATCCGCCCGACCGGCGGATCACCGGATTCCAGGGTGGCC
>Ga0208640_1000077_pt1 | contig 45911 bp, 40 predicted proteins | sample ETNtaG_23_FD_185774 | JGI IMG/M metagenome (GOLD analysis project Ga0208640, IMG submission 185774) | Marine microbial and viral communities from oxygen minimum zone, Eastern Pacific Ocean - ETNP201310SV72 (SPAdes) (version 2) | ecosystem: Environmental > Aquatic > Marine > Oceanic ... | reverse complement strand
AAGAGAGATGTAACAACTATTAACAGTTTATTCATTGATTGTCCTTTCATTTTTTTCAAAAAAAAAGGGAATACCCTGCGGCATTCCCTTGGTTCAATGAATAAACCTTTTAAGTGTTGTTTAGTTCCTGTTCCTATTTTAACAAAAAACCCCACGACAGTGGGGGTTGATTTATTTAATCATCTTCTAAAAGTTCACATATACAATTTTCTTCTATTTCACCACATTCTGCGCAAGAAAATCTGCCATCTTTCGGATGGTCCGTTTGCCACTCGTAGCGGCAAGCCTTGCAGTACCATTCAGGGTTGTCATCCATGATGATGCAGCAGCCGCCAAGGCGGATTTTACCGGACCGACCATCTTCCATCATTTCATCACCGGGATAGCCGTATTCGATAGGGATTACGTCTTTAACGCTTGAACATTTGGGGCAAAACAGTCTGGGCATATTAAATTTTATTCCTTTGGGCGGGGGTTAGCCATAGGCATGAGAAGCCTTATCGGTTACCCCGGCATATGCTTCAGTTTCTACAATGATTCCGGAAGTGAGGTTGCCAGCAAATTGAGTACAGAGAACTTTTCCCAGAAGTTCACGGCTGATTAATAGGACGTCATCCCGCTTATAGAAATCAGCCGACAGTTTGGATATTAAATTAGTCTTTATTAAAAAGCCTTCTCACTTTTTCTGTGGAGGTTGTAATACCCTTTATCATGGATGAGCTGAATCCCTGGTGTTCCATTTCATTGAGACCTGCAATGGTAGCACCCATGGGAGTTGTCACCCGGTCAATTTCAGCTTCCGGATGAGCATCGTTATCCAGAAGAAGGGTAGCAGCGCCCCGCGCAGTCTGAGCTGCAATAGTAAAAGCTTCATCCGAATGAAAACCAATCTCAATACCTCCCTGTGAAGCGGCACGGATTGCCCGGAGGAAAAAGGCCACACCGCAGGCACATAGGGCGGTAGCGGAAGCCATCTGTTCTTCGTCTATGATTAAAGTCTGGCCCACGTTGTTGAAGAGAGTTTGAATCGTTTTCAGTCCTTTATCAAATTTTTCTAATGATGAAAGACAGGTCATGGATTCGCATAAAACAGCAGCTGTATTAGGCATGGCACGAACGATATGGACATCTGTCCCCACTTTTTCCTGAATCTTGGCAATTTCTATCCCAGAAACAATTGAAACAAGGAGGTGGTCTTTAGTGAGATGCGGAGTAATGTCATCCAGTAAATCCATGAGTTGACTTGGGCCCACAGACATAAGAATAATTTTACACTCTTTTACAGCGAGGGAATTATCATCAGTTATCTGAAACCCTGCCTTTTTGAATTCAGCTAACGATTCAGGTTTCCGTCGGGTGAGTGTAATATTTTTTGCAGCTGTCCCGGATTTTACCAATCCTTTTGCGATAGAAGAACCAATGTTTCCACAGCCCAAGATACATAAAGATGAAGCATTCATTTTATTTTCTCCTATTTACTGACCCAATCTACAAATAATTATAGTAAAATATTACACCAGCATTACAATAACGAGGCTATTTATTGAGTTTTTTAATCTTTTTTTCAGCTTTTTTTGAGTTCTTTGTATCCGGAAACTGATCAACAATAATATTTAACACTTCAATAGCCTGATCTTTTCTTTTCAGTTTTTTCTCATACAGTTTAGCCGATTTTTTCAGGTTCTCCAATGCGCCTTCTGTCCCGGGGTATTTTTCATGAACTTTCATATATTGATTTACAGCTTCTTGAAATGCTTTACTCTTTTCGTACAGTTTACCTGCCCGTTGAAGCGCTTCAGTCGCGTTGGCAGTATCATCAGTATATTCGGTTGCGAGTCTGTTATAAGTGGCAATTGCTACATCTCTCTGTTTCAATTTATCTGCTTGAATTTCTCCCACGCGCAACAAAGCTGTAGCGGCATTTTCTGATTTTGGGAACTGGGTAACCAGTGTTTCATATTCGTCAATTGCGGTTGTCCAGTCTTTAAAGTTTTGATCAGCTATCATTGCAATACGATATTGTGAATCCGATGTATGGTCATCCTCCGGAAACTGTTCTGTAAACTGGCGGAAAGTAGCAGTGGCTGTTTCAAATTCAGAAAAAATGTCCTGTTGAATAGTGCCGGTCTTATACAGTGCTGTTGCAAATTCATCACTTGATGGAAACAGTGTCATTAATTTTTTATAAATCATTAAAGCAGAATGGGGGTTATCGCTCACCAAGTTAATTTCAGCCATCAAAAAAAGTAATGTACTGGTTTGAGATTTATCAGTGTATAATCTTATGAATTCCCATATCTCTCTCGCAACAATTGATGTCAGCCTGTCATCTTTAAATGATAGTAGTGTTATTAAATACTGGAAATAATTTTCGTGGATTTCCCCTGTTTCCTGTTGACCCTGAATTATCGGTAAAAGTTTTTCGCGATTAGTTTCAAAGTATTCTTTTTCTTGAATTATTACAGAACCATTCTCCAATACCGGACCTCTTAACGGGGATTCTTGGTATAAATATGCAAATTTTAATAGGTTGGTTTGCACTTCATTCCATTTTCCCAAATCAATGTACGTTTCTATCATAAATCTCTGTATATAATCAGAATGTGCATTGGGGAAATATTTATCCAGATATGTCCTGTATTCTTGAATTTTATATTTGTTAAGGGCTTCAGTTGTTTTAATAGTTTTACGTAATAATGACCCTATACTTAACCTGTATTGTTTCGATTGTTCAAAATTCAACTGGGTCAGGTAATCATAATACTCTTTTTCGATAGATGATTGTACACCAGTTTCATTTGAATTGACATTTTCTTCAGCTGGCTGTTTTATTACTGAATCGGCAGGTGCATTGTTGAAAAATGCCCTGACAGTAGATATAAATAATATACTGATAACTATGCGATGCATTATTACTTTCTTTTTCATTCTAATTCTCGCCGTAGAATGTAAGAATATTTTAAATATGTTGGGGGAAAACAAAAAACCCCACAAACATAAAACCCCACGAATGCGGGGCTCTTGCTTAAATCCTATCCCTTTGGGTGGAGGTTAGCCATAGGCGTTTCATTTATTTTGCAGTAATTAATTTATTTTTTGCGTAGTTTATTTCATGATCCCAAAAGAAAAAATTAATGTACTCCGAAACAAAATTGATGATTTGGATAATCAAATACTGGATTTTCTGGCACAGCGTTTTTCTATTTCGAGAGAGATTGGTGATATTAAAGCATCCAGCGGTATTGAAATCCGTGACCAAGATCGTGAAAGGGAGATTATAGAGCGTCTCGCGAATAAACTAGCTGGAAAACTTGATAAAGATGATATTGCTTCCATTTTTGGTCCTGTTTATAAAATTTCAAAAAGATTACAAAAAAATAAATAGTATTGGCGGCAGTTTAATTTTTCCTTAAATTTGAGGCCAATGAATATCATGAACATGAATAACTATTATAGCTGGTATTGGTTTTTTAACCACAAAGGGGTTACGTAGTCCCAGGGATACCTGTATATAATGACTGCTCTTAGACCCCGGCCATGATCGGGGTTTTTTTTTGCATAAAATGGATAACACACAACTAACATTCGACGAATTTCAAGATCTTGCATCAAGATGCGTAACTGTCCCCGTTTACAAACGCATATTAGCAGATCTACTCACACCTGTGGCGGCCTGGGTTCATTTGAGCCAGAGGACAGAATATGCTTTTTTACTGGAGTCGGTGGAAAAAGGGAATCAATATACACGTTATTCTTATGTAGGTATTAATCCACAAAAAATTTTAATGCACAAAGATGGTAAGACCACCATCTCTGAAAATGGCCAATGCACAACTGTGGACACCCCATTTCTTGATTTGCTTCGCGAATATCAATCTCATTATAACATGGAAAAATTACCGGGGATTCCTTCATTTACCGGCGGACTTGTTGGCTATCTAGGATATGAAACCATCGCTTGGGTTGAAGATATTCCCATCCATGAATATTCTGCACTGAACGTTCCCGACTCTGTTTTCATGCTATTTGAAGATATGATTGCCTTCGATCATTTAAAGGGGGCAGCTCTTGTTATTTCCAATGTAAACATAGATAAAAATCGTGACCTAATAGAACAATTTGATGCTGCTCATTTTCGCGTTGATGCTATTGGGGATTCCCTTCATTCTGATGTGGATTACCAAACACCCGTTCAAGTTAAAAGAAGTGAAGTATCTTCCAACTTTAATCAGGAAACTTTTGAATCGGCAGTTTTGAAAGCAAAAGAACATATTATTGAAGGCGATGTTTTTCAATTGGTCTTGAGCCAACAATTTGAAAGAGAGACTAAAGTGGAACCCGTTACCCTATATCGATCATTACGAAGTATTAATCCATCTCCTTACATGTTTCATTTAAAAATAAATGATTTTGACATTATTGGTGCATCACCGGAACTGTTGGTAAAAGTCGAAGATGGTACCGTAGAAATTCGGCCCATAGCCGGGACACGAAGCCGGGGAAAATCAAAAGAAGAAGATCAAGCATTGGCCGAAGATCTAATTAGTAATGAAAAAGAATGCGCAGAGCATTTAATGCTTCTGGATCTAGGCCGGAATGATGTGGGACGGGTATCCAAGTTTGACTCTGTAACCATTCCTGAAAATATGATAATTGAAAATTATTCCCATGTGATGCACATTGTTTCAGATGTGAAAGGAGAACTGTCTGATAATAAAGATCCGTTTGATGCACTAATGAGCGGCTTCCCTGCTGGTACAGTCACTGGAGCACCAAAGATCCGTGCTATGGAAATCATCCATGACCTCGAACCCGATCGGAGAGATATATATTCTGGAGCAGTGGGATTTTTTGATTTTACGGGTAATGTGAACACGTGCATTGCGATACGGACCATGATCATGAAAAATGGTGCGGTTCATTTCCAGTCTGGAGCAGGCATTGTTCATGATTCAGATCCAACCAAAGAATATGAGGAAACTATTGACAAGGCTAAAGCCATCATGGCAGCCATTGATTTTGCAGAAAATGGACTAGTAGCATGATTCTCGTAATCGATAACTACGATTCTTTTACCTATAACTTGGTTCAATATATTGGATCAATAGATACAGAAGTGAACGTTATTCGCAATAATGAATTCGAAGTGGATAACATAGGAAAATGGCAGCCATCTCATATTGTAATTTCTCCTGGACCAGGTCGACCGGAAGACGCAGGCCATTCCATTGATGTAATAAAAAAATACGGAAACCATATTCCAATACTTGGAGTTTGTCTCGGACATCAAGCCATTGCTGTAGCTTACGGTGGTAGCGTTATTCATTCATCTGAAATAGTCCATGGGAAAACTTCAAAGATTCAGCATAACGGATCTGCCATATTTGGTGGTATGAATGGTTCATTCACTGCAACACGTTATCATTCTCTAGTGGCCGAACGCAAAACTCTCCCATCAGAATTAAAAATAACCGCAGAACTAGAAAATGGGCTTATTATGGGAATTGAACATGAATCCCACCCTGTTATCGGGGTTCAGTTCCACCCGGAATCCATAGCAACAGAAAATGGTATGCACATCATCCATAATTTTCTCAAGATGAAGCCATGAAACAAGTATTAGAGCAATTGTTAGATGGTGATAATCTTTCACGTGATGAAGCATTTGATGTGATGCTTTCTATCATGTCTGGTGAATTTGATGATGCTCAGATAGCAGGCTTCTTAATGGCACTGCGCTCCAAGGGTGAAACTGTGGACGAAATAACTGGGTTTGCACACGCCATGCGGAAAAAAATGGTTAAAGTAACACTGAGTCAACCTGCTATTGATATATGCGGTACAGGAGGAGACTCATCAGGGACTTTCAACATTTCTACTGCAGCTGCGTTCGTTGTCGCAGGTGCAGGGGTTCATGTAGCAAAACATGGAAATCGGTCCATGACATCTAAATCAGGATCTGCTGATGTCCTTCAAGCTCTTGGCATTCCGATTAATCTAGCAGTGGAAAAATCTGCTGAAAATATAGACAGCATTGGTTTGGGGTTTATGTTTGCTCCTGCTTATCACCCAGCAATGAAATATGCCATAAACGCACGCAAGTCACTAGCAATTAGAACGGTTTTTAATATCCTTGGGCCTCTTTGCAACCCTGCTGATGTCAAGGCTCAGGCCATGGGAATATTTGATCCAAACCTAACTGAAATACAGGCCAATGTTCTAAAAGCACTTGGCTCTACTGATGTTTTGATATTCAATGGTCGAGATGGATTGGATGAAATATCCACCACCACCACCACGAAGATCAGTCAAATTCAGGATGGTGGTGACGTAAATACATATGAATTTGACGCTATAGAATTAGGGCTCGACCGTGCAACTTTAGATGATCTAAAGGGCGGTGATCCAAAAGAGAATGCTGATATCATTTGTAAAATTTTAAATGGTGAAAAAGGATCAGGTCGAGATATCGTTTTGATAAACGCTGCTGCTGGAATTGTGGTTGACGGGAAAGCTCAAAATTTAAAAAAAGGATTAGAAAAAGCGGCTGAATCGGTGGATTCCGGGGCTGCTTTGGATGTATTAAACCAACTGGCAGCATGAATATTCTCGAACAAATATTGGAAGTAAAACAACAAGAGATGGTCAACATGCATCCCTGCATGGGTGATGTTGATCCATACGATACAATGAGTCTGAAATATGCCCTTTCTGTTCCAGGGATTTCTGTCATCGCTGAAATAAAAATGAAATCTCCCAGTGAAGGTAACATTTTACAGAATGCTGACCCGGTTCAGATTGCCAGAGATTATCAATCTGCTGGTGCTCAAGCCATTTCTGTCCTTACAGATGAGAAATTTTTTGGCGGAAATATTGAGATTCTGGAAGCGGTAAAAAAGGAGGTGTCAATTCCTGTTCTGCAAAAAGATTTCATCATCAACGATCACCAGATCATGGAAGCAGGTGCCGCAGGTGCCGATGCATTTCTTCTCATCGCTGAGGCATTGGATATGGATCGTATCCAATCCTTTATTGATTTCGGGAAGGGACTACATTTAGATGCATTAGTGGAATTCCATTCTCTTAAAAATGCTGAAATAGTCGCGGATCTGTCTCCAGACATCGTTGGGGTGAATTGCCGTAACCTCAAAACCATGGCTACTGATATTGGTTACTTTGAAAGGATGTCTTCTATACTTCCTGAACCATCTATCAAAGTAGCGGAAAGCGGGATCCGGTCTTGGGATGATCTCCAATATGTTTCAGACTTAGGATACGATGCTGTATTGGTCGGTACATCGCTTATGAAGACCGGGAATCCTGGAAAAGCGTTGGAAACTTTACTCGGTGGTGGTGTATGATCCCAACAAAAATCTGCGGTATTACCAATGTGTCCGATGCAATGGCAGCGGTTCACCATGGGACATCTGCAATTGGGTTCATTTTTTACAAACAAAGCCCAAGGGGTATTACAATTGAGAAAGGAAATTCAATCTCTGATCAGATTTCTAACAGAGTTGCCCGTGTAGGCGTTTTTGTGAATCATCCACAAAAATTTATCGATAAAGCCATTCAGACTGTTCCACTAGATATGGTTCAACTCCATGGTGATGAATCTCCGGAATTCTGTGAACAGTTTTCCGTTCCTATCTTGAAAGCGATTCGTATCAAAAACAAACATAGTCTCAATCATTTAGACGAGTTTAATGTGCATGGGTTTCTCTTGGATACCTTTACAAACGATCAATACGGCGGAACGGGAAAACCATTTGATTGGTCACTGGTAAATGGTAATGGAAGACATTCGATCATCTTATCTGGGGGACTTAACATAGATAATATTTTAGATGCAATTTTATCTGTAAATCCTATTGCTGTAGATGTGAACAGCGGTGTGGAATCATCCGTTGGTAAAAAAGATCACCCGAAAATTAAAAAATTATTTGAAGTGCTAAAAGAAACAGAACAAACGGGATTTAATTTTGGATAAATCATTCAAAGATTATAGCCTGCCTGACGAACGAGGACATTTTGAACAATTCGGGGGGAAGTTTGTCCCAGAAACACTTATTCCTGCGTTGGAAGAATTAGAACACCAATACGCTGATGTGAAACATGACCCTGCTTTCCAAGATGAATTTAATGAATTGCTTCAGCATTATTCTGGCCGAGAGACTGCTCTGTATTTCGCTGATCGGATCTCTGATGAATTAGGTTTCAATGTATGGCTGAAGCGGGAAGACTTGAACCACACAGGCGCCCACAAGATCAATAATGCATTAGGTCAGATCTTATTAGCAAATCGCATGGGTAAAAAACGAATCATTGCTGAAACGGGAGCCGGTCAGCATGGCGTGGCTACTGCTACGGTTGCTGCTCGTTTTGGATTGGAATGTATCGTCTATATGGGTGAAGAAGATATTCAACGTCAAAATCTAAATGTATTTCGAATGAATCTTCTTGGCACTGAAGTCCGCCCTGTTTTTTCCGGAAGCAAAACATTGAAAGACGCCACCAACGAAGCCATCCGGGATTGGGTCACCAACGTGGAATTCACTTATTATCTTATCGGTTCAACAGTTGGTCCTCATCCCTATCCCATGTTGGTTCGTGATTTTCAATCGGTAATCGGAAAAGAAGCCAAGCAGCAATTTGCAGATCAATCAGGGCAGAATCATCCGGATCGACTCGTAGCCTGCGTGGGCGGCGGTTCCAATTCCATGGGGCTTTTTTATCCATTTCTAAAAAATGATGTAAACATGGTTGGCATAGAGGCAGCAGGAAAAGGGTTGCAAAGCGGTGAACATGCGGCTACCCTAACCAAAGGTGAATTCGGTGTTCTTCATGGTGCCGCGTCTACATTACTTCAAAATGAAGATGGGCAAGTGACTCTTCCCCATTCTATTTCTGCAGGTTTGGATTATCCCGGTGTTGGACCTGAACACAGCTATCTCAATAAATCGGGGCGGGTGACATATTTTACAGCCACAGACCAGGAAGCTTTGGATGCATTCCAATGGCTTTCTGAAAAAGAAGGTATCCTGCCTGCATTAGAATCTGCCCACGCCTTAGCTTATCTAAGACAAAAGAATAATGGCATAGAAAAAGATGAACATGTAGTGGTTTGTTTATCAGGTCGTGGTGATAAGGATGTCCATACCGTGGCGGAAGCACTGGGAATTGACCTGTGAACCGAATTCAATCCTTATTCCAAAAACCGGTAGAAAAATTGGTCCCTTTTCTTACTGCCGGCTATCCTGAATTAGACAGTACGGTTGATTTAGTGTTAGCTGCTGTGGGTGCAGGAGCGGACATGATTGAGATCGGAATTCCTTTTTCAGATCCACAGGCTGATGGCCCGGTCATACAAGCATCCAGTCAACAAGCCTTGAATAATGGGATTACATTAAAGATAATTTTTCAACAGGTAAAACAAATTCGCAATCAAACCAAGGTTCCTATAGTACTCATGGGTTACTACAACCCCATCCTGAAATGGGGACAGGAAGATTTTCTGGATCGATGTGTTTCAGCCGGCGTAGATGGCTTGATCCTCCCGGATCTTCCATTGGATGAAGCAAAACCATTCTGCAAAATGGCACATTCCAAAGGGGTTTCGCCAATATTATTGGTTGCACCTAATACGCCCAATGAACGTATAAAACTCATATCAGAAATCGCTGGCGATCTTATCTATGCTGTAAGCATTTTGGGTATCACTGGAAACAATCTTGCATCGAAAGATACGTTATCAGATTACCTGTCTCGGGTACGAAAACATAGTGTCACCAAATTTGTGGTCGGCTTCGGAATCAGCACACGGGATGATGTGAAATGGTTTAATGAGAATTCTGATGGTGCAGTAGTAGGATCAGAAATTATTAAAAAAATGGATGGAGTTTCAAACCCCATCGCAACAACAAAAGAATTAATTCAAGAATTGAAAGGAACACTATGAGTAAAATTGGAATTCAAGGTGGAAAGGGCAGCTTTTCTGAGCAGGCCGCACATGAATTTGCTCATAATCACGGATTGGAAGGTGCAAAGATCATCTACCAAATCTCATCTGAAGCCGTTTTAATGAGCATTGAATCTGGTGAAACAGACTGGGGCATTTTTGCTATGGAAAATGCACAAGGAGGTGTGGTAATCGAAAGTGTTGAAGCCCTGGCGAAGCACCGGTGTGAAATTCTTGAAATGTTCCACATATATGTGGATCAGAATTTACTTGGACTTTCGGGGACTCATGTTGGTGATTTAACTGAAATTCACTCACACCAGCAGGCTCTGCGACAGTGTAAGAATTATTTGAGCGATCATTTCTGGACACGGCCACTCATTGAAGAAGATGATACGGCCGAAGCAGCACGACGACTCTCAGAAGGGAAATTACCAAAGACAGCAGGTGTTATTGCAAACAAGGCGTGTGCAGAATTGTATGATTTAGAAATTCTTCAAGAGAGTATCCACGACCTCAAACATAATTTGACTCTGTTTCTCGGGGTAAAAAAACTGGGCGACTCATGAACAGCGTTGGCATTATCGGGTTTGGCAGATTTGGAAAGGTACTTGCCAATATTTTGCAAAAAGGATTCAAAATTAAAGCCTACGATCTCAATCCAATCATTGAGTTTCCGGGAGTGGAATTTGTTGATCAAAAAACTATCTTTAAAGAGCAGGTTATTTTCATTGCAGTACCTATAAGCATTTTCGAATCGGTAATTCGCAACATTATACCAAACTTAAATAGTGGAACCACTATAATTGATGTTTGCTCTGTTAAAAAACACCCAACAGAAATAATGGAAAACCATCTGGATAATAATATTGGAATTATTGCAACTCACCCCATGTTTGGTCCGGATTCCTTCATATCAAATAATCGTCTAAAAATGATGATGCACAATACAAGAGACGTTAACGATCAGTATACATTCTGGCGAAGATTTTTTATTGATCAGGGAATTCAGGTAATTGAAATGTCTCCAGATCAGCATGACAAACTTGCGGCTAAAACACAGGGTGTTACTCACTTTTTAGGGCGCATGTTAAAAGAATTTGGGATTCGAAAAACCACAATTGATACGCAGGGTTTTCGTGATCTCCTGGATCTGGTAGACCAAACCTGTAACGATACCTGGGAACTCTATACAGACCTTCAATTGTACAATCCGTATACAGCAGAAATGATAGAAAAGTTAAAAAAGTCCACCGATTCACTGGATGGTCAATTAAAGGAGCTGCGAAATGTGGCAGACTAATAGCTGGCGTCAATATAAAACAAAACATATCCCAAAATATCCGGATATGGACCATTTGGATGACGTTGAAAAAACGCTTAAGGATTTTCCGCCTTTGGTGTTTGCAGGTGAAGTCCGTTCGCTAAAAAAATCCTTAGCTGACGTAGCAGAAGGAAGAGGTTTCTTACTTCAAGGTGGTGATTGTGCCGAAAGTTTTTCTGAATTTCATGCAGATAATATCCGTGATACGTTTCGTGTCATTCTACAAATGGCTGTAATTCTAACATCGGGTGCAAATCTTCCCGTAGTAAAAATAGGACGAATGGCCGGACAATTCGCAAAACCCCGTTCCAGCGCAACTGAAACAATCGATGGTGTAGAACTGCCCAGCTATACAGGTGATATTATTAATGGTATTCAATTTGATGAGACCAAACGAAAGCCTGACCCGGAGCGATTGTTAAAAGCATATTCTCAGGCTGCATCCACATTGAATCTCCTTCGTGCATTTGCAGATGGTGGTTATGCAGATCTTCGCCACGTGAATTCATGGAATATGGGCTTTGTAAAAAGTGGTCCCCAAGGTGAACGTTATCGCTATTTGGCCCATCAAATTCAGGAAAGTTTAAATTTCATGGAAGCCTTAGGTATCACATCAAGCAACACGCCACAACTGCGACGTGTCTCTTATTATACTAGCCATGAAGCTCTTCTTCTTCCATATGAAGAAGCACTCACGCGCGTGGATTCTACATCTGGTGATGTGTACAATACATCGGCCCATTTTGTGTGGATAGGTGACCGTACTCGGTTCAAAGATAGTGCCCATGTGGAATTTTGTCGTGGAATTCAAAATCCAATTGGCATTAAGTGCGGCTCCACCTTAGACCCGGATGATTTGATTCAATTCTTGGATATTTTAAATCCTAAAGATGAAGCTGGCCGGATTACACTTATTACAAGATTTGGTCATAATAAGGTAAAACACTATTTACCGCAATTGATTAGAAAAGTTCAAGAAGAAGGAAGATCTGTAGTTTGGTCCTGCGATCCCATGCATGGAAATACCATCAAAAGTTCAGACGGTGTTAAAACGCGCAGATTTGACCAGATATTGTCTGAAGTTAAAGATAATATTCAGATCCATAAGCAGGAAGGGTCTTACGCTGGGGGCATCCATCTAGAAATGACTGGTCAAAATGTGACTGAGTGTACTGGTGGACTAGATGACATTTCTGAAGCGGATCTTTCAGATCGATATCACACTCATTGCGATCCTAGGTTGAATGCGAACCAGGCTATTGAGCTGGCATTTCTCATTGCAGATGAATTGAAGACAAATGGGCATTAAAGGCGAAATCACTTTCCCCGGCGATAAATCCATCTCCCACCGATCGCTCATGTTCGCAGCGTTGGCGGAAGGCACATCGCGCATAGCTAACCTATCTACAGGTGCAGATGTAATGTCCACACGTAAATGTCTGGAAGCGTGCGGGATCCAGATTCAGGATGATGGAGATGATGTAGTCATAACAGGCGGAAAATTCACCGACCCAAAACTGCCTCTAGATTGTGGAAATTCCGGAACCACTACACGATTAATGTTGGGGCTCTTAGCAGGACAAGGGATCAATGCAACTTTCATGGGTGATAATTCCCTTTCTGATCGTCCCATAGGTCGGATTCTGGATCCCCTTTCTCAAATGGAATTGAGATCAGAAAGCCATCATGGAAAACTCCCTGTTACCATTCACAAAAGTGATTTGAATGGAACCCATTATGAGTCACCAGTAGCCAGCGCACAGGTAAAATCCGCTATTCTGTTGGCAGGACTTGGTGCAAGAAGTGACACATCTGTAACAGAACCTATTCTCTCCCGGAACCATACAGAGAGAATGCTTAAAGGGATGGGGGCTGAATTATTCACTGATGGATTGACGGTTACTGTTTCGCCCTTAAAATCTTCCCTTTTACCATTTAAATTATCGGTGCCTGGGGATCCATCTACAGGTGCATTTTTTGCAGCAGCAGCAGCCATGGTTCCAGGATCTAATATTATTTTAAACAGAATCTTACGCAACCCAACCCGAATCGGTTTTTATTCTGCACTATATCAAATGGGAGGCGGAATGGATTGCTTGGATCAATGGAAAGAGTCTGGTGAATGGATTGGAAAATTAAATGTATTCCACCAACCATTAAGTGGGATTTCAATTACTAAAAATGATGTACCAGGATTAATCGATGAACTACCCATCATTGCAATTCTTGCTACACAAGCGGAAGGAAAAACGAAAGTCCATGGTGCAGAAGAACTTCGTGTAAAAGAATGTGACCGTATCCACGCGGTTTGTACAAATCTAAAGAAAATGGGAGCTGACATTTACGAACTGAAAGATGGTTTTATTATTAACGGACCAACCCAATTAAATGGTGTGGAGATTGAAACATATCAGGATCATAGAATCGCAATGGCATTTACCATTGCAGGACTAGTAGCGGATGGAGATGTTTTGTTGGATGATCCGGAATGCATATCCATTTCTTACCCTGAATTCTATAAAGAGTTGGCACGGTTAAAACAATGATGCAATTTGCAGTCATTGGCGATCCCATCGCACACAGTTTGAGCCCGCTACTCCACCAGGAGATTTATCGACAACTCCATATTGATGCATCCTTTGAGAAGATCCAATTAAATCTGGATTCTCTTGCATCGTTTATGACACAAAATGAGTTGGATGGCTTTAATGTGACCGTTCCCTATAAACAATCTGTTATTCCATTCTTGGATGAGCTGGATGAATCGGCACAAACTATAGGTGCTGTAAATTGTGTCCATCATGGAAAAGGTTACAACACAGACTGGATTGGTTTCTTAAAAGCTATGGATATGAATAATATAGTTTTAGAAGGGATGGATTGTATAATTCTTGGTGCCGGAGGCGCAGCACGAGCCGTTGCATATGCCTTGATTCAGGCCGGCGTTAAATCCATCTCTGTTCAAAACCGTACAAAGGAAAAAGGGAATCAATTATTGAATTGGATAAACTCTGTATTTCAAAACAATGAACGCCCTGAACAGTTTGACGTCATAATAAATTGTACGCCACTTGGCATGTGGCCTGATACGGAATCCATACCAGATATTCCTATAAATAAAGATCAAGTATTGGCTGATATTGTTTACAACCCATTGGAAACAAATTGGTTGATATCTGGAAAACAAAAAGGTGCTTCTATTGTTGGAGGTTTAGACATGTTTATTTTCCAGGGGATGTCTTCTTTAGATATTTGGTTTGATAAAAAGATTTCGGAAAAAATTGAATTGGAACCGATCAAAAAGGTATTAAAATCAGAATTATGTTAGCACGACTCAAATTTCTCACCGCAGGTGAATCTCATGGCCAGGGTCTTCTAGGTATTTTAGATGGTATACCTGCGGGATTAGAAATTTCCGAAGATTATATTGGCATACATCTGGCACGCCGGCAAATGGGATATGGTCGAGGCGGCCGAATGAAAATTGAAAAAGATCAAGCTGAAATATGGTGTGGTGTGCGTCACGGTGAATCTCTCGGCTCACCAATTGGGCTTATTGTGCAAAATAAGGACTGGGAAAACTGGACAAAGAAAATGTCAGTTACACCTATTAAAGATGAAATTCGAAAAGTAACACTTCCCCGACCCGGGCATGCTGATTTAGCTGGAATCCAAAAATATGGATTTAACGATATTCGTAATGTAATGGAACGATCCAGCGCGCGGGAAACTACTATGCGTGTTGCCTTAGGATCTGTGTGTCGAAAACTTCTTGATGATGTAGGTATTGAAGTTGGCAGCCAGGTGATTCAGATTCATAATGTAAAGGATAATTCAAGGTCTGAACTTTCTCCAAATCAATTAAGTGAACTGGTTGATGCATCACCTGTACGCTGCCTGGATAAAAATGCGGAAAAAAATATGATAAAAACCATTTCTGAAGCGAAAGCAGCTGGTGATTCTGTAGGTGGTATTTTTCGTGTTGTTGCTACAGGGTTACCTTATGGATTGGGCTCACATACCCAGTGGGACCGTAAGCTCCAAGCTCGCATTTCTGCAGTGATGATGAGTATAAATGCATTTAAAGGAATTGAAATCGGCTCTGGATTTTCCGGAGCAGAAAAATTTGGTAGTGAAGTCCATGATGAAATTGGTCATGATGGTAAGAAGTTTACCAGATATTCCAATAATGCAGGTGGAATCGAAGGAGGAATGAGTAATGCACAGTCTATCATACTACAAATGTCTATGAAACCCATACCGACTCTGATCAAACCGCTTAAATCTGTTGATATACAATCTAAAGAACAAAAGGACGCCCATAAAGAACGTACAGACTCATGTGCAGTGCCTGCAGCATCCATCATCGCAGAAAGTATGCTCTGTTTTGTCCTGGCGGATACATTACTGGAAAAATTCGGTGGCGATTCAATGGCGCAACTCAAAGCACACATGCAGGCTACAGCAAAGTATTAATGAATATTTATTTGATTGGTATGATGGGCTCTGGAAAAACCACTGTAGGTATTAAGTTATCTGAAAAATTGAAAAAAACATTTATAGATCTGGATATAGAAATTGAAAAATCTGTTGGCAAGACCATTTCTGAACTATTTGATGAAAACGGTGAAGACCATTTTAGATTGATTGAATCTGAAAAATTGAAAACCTTCTCTGAATCTGTAATAGCCTGTGGTGGAGGGGTAGTATTAATGGAAAAAAACAGGCAGTTTATAAAGGAAAACGGTACTGTATTTCTATTAATGGCTACAATGGAAGAATTAGCATATCGATTAAAGAACTCGGATAACAGACCATTATTAGTACATGAAAAATCTGAAAATGGGTTGAAAAATATCTGGCTTGAAAGACAAATGGATTATTTGAATACAGCGGATTTTTCCATAGAAACGGAGGGGAAACATCCCGTTGAAATAGCAGAAGAAATAATTTTACAATTAAATTAATGAAAACAATAGAAGTACATCTAGGCGAACGTTCCTATTCCATTCATGTGGAATCAAATCTGTTATTGAAAATTCCTTTTCTTTTGTCTGAAAAAAATATTGGACAAAAATGGATTATCATTTCTCAACAAAGATTGATGGAACTTTTTGGTTTTGAACTGATGACTCTATTAAAGGAAAATGAATTCAATGTTGACTTCATTACTCTTCCTATGGGGGAAACGGCAAAAAGCTTAAACGAATATAGTCGAATCATAAGTCAAATGATTGAATTAAGCTGCGATCGTTCTTCTACCATTCTTGCCTTAGGAGGTGGTGTGGTTGGTGATGTATCGGGGTTTGCGGCGGCTTCGTTTATGCGCGGGATAAAATATTACCAAATCCCCACAACCCTTCTTGCCATGGTTGATTCTTCCATTGGAGGGAAAACCGGTATTAACACTTCTGAAGGGAAAAATCTCATTGGTTCTATTTACCAACCACAGGGCGTTTTGGTTGACCCAACAAATTTAAATTTTCTTTCAAGAGAAGAGGTGCACGCAGGTCTTGGTGAAGTCATTAAATATGGGGCTATACAAGACTCAAATTTTCTTAATGATATTTCTGAATGGCTGGATGATATTGAATCATTTCCGTTTGAAAAAGCTATCTATCGATCCTGTGAAATCAAAGCAGAAATCGTATCATTGGATGAACGGGAAGGTGGGATAAGGCGTTTATTAAATTTTGGTCATACAATTGGTCATGCATTGGAAGCAAATTTAGGTTATGGGAAAATCCGTCACGGTGAAGCCATTGCTCTGGGAATGAAATGCGCCGGGTGGATTTCTGAACAATTGAATTTCATGAGTAATAGCGAAAATCAATTTTTAGTCCAAACTATTGACAAACTCACACTTCCATCTACTGCTAAGATGGATTATGATTCCATTTTATCCTTTGTAAAAAAAGATAAGAAATTTAGAAACGGGGTTCTCCATTTTGTTGTATTAGATGCATTGGGCAAGGGAACTATCTGTGACAAGGTCTCTTATGATTTAATCAAAGAATCGCTAAAAATCCTATGAAAATCTTGATATTAAATGGACCCAACCTCAATTTACTTGGTATACGAGAACCTCAGATCTATGGAACAGAAACATTGGATGATATTAGCGACTGGCTCAATCGACAACCTGATGCGAATATGCATGATATTACCTGGTTTCAATCAAATCATGAAGGAGACCTTATAGATCAGGTTCATGAATCAATGAATTTGTTTGATGGAATTATTCTAAACCCAGGTGCATTAACACATTATTCTTATGCATTAAGAGACGCCATTGCATCTGTACACATTCCTGCCGTTGAAGTGCACTTGAGCGATATTAATGCTAGAGAAGATTTTAGAAAAATTTCCGTAATTAAAGATCAATGCATATCCCAAATATCTGGTTTGGGAAAACATGTTTATATAGAAGCTATAAAAACTTTAGTAAAGCACTTTTAAGCACAGTTTATTAAAATTATCTATTATGTTCTTTCAATATTAATAGTGGTAGGAAACGCTTCATATAAACAATATTACACCCCGCCAGTCCTAAATGTCTATAAACAAAAACCCCCGCTGCTGCGGGGCTCTTGCTTAAAACCTGGCTCCCCGTCCTAATCTGCCTTTGCTGTAGAAGAAGCTCATGCATGAGGATTAGAACTCCATACATGGTTTAATACATTTCAAACATCAAGTACGTATGCAGGTACGCCAGTCGCAGAACACCCGGAATTAATCTGTCGAGATTAGAGTGGAATCCCTATTTATTATATGATTAATATTATTTAGCTAATATTATTTTTTGGGAAAATCTTTCTTCGCCCATTTCTAAAAATACAAAATATATTCCGGAGCTCATTTGCTTGTCGTGTTCATTTTTCCCATCCCAAAGAATGATGTGAGTACCCGCTGCTGTGGTACTCTTATGCTATTTGGAAATATCCTTTACTCTTCACCCTCAAAATAATCGTATGATTCCTTACCTTTTGATATATTCCATAATTTTGAATCCCCTTTCGAAGTAGCTCGAGATAATATTTTATCTGAATCCGGGTATTCGCAAATATCGTAAGATCCGTTTGTACCCAAGGCTAAATATTTTAAATCAGTATTACCATCATTTATAATTTGATGAGCCACCGATCTGTCGCCAGTAGGACAGGCGATAATGTCATTCTTCTTTAATGGAAATTCATTTTCTCCATGTCTTAATAAACCAGTTCCTTCTAAAATAAGGAACATTTCTTCACTTATATGATGATTGTGAAATGGCCAAGATTTTTTACCAGGGGGAATTATGGAGATGTTGTATCCTAATTGCTTTGCTCCTATTTTACCCCCGACATCAGCGTATTGAGCTTCAAAAGCACCATGTTCATGACCTTTGAATTCAGTAATATCCTCAACATTTATTAGCGGTTTCATATTTTTCTCCTTTTATTAAACTTTTCATACCCAAATCTACCCATCATCCACCAAACAAAAAACCCCACGAATGTGGGGTTTTGCTTGAATGGTTTTTTTTGGGGAGGTTATTGTTCAGCGCTCGACCCGCTGGTGTATACCGCATCAAACGTCCATGCATTTAAAAATCTCATTACATGTTTTTTATTGTACCCTTTCCCCTGCTCTAATAATGCAGAATCTTGAGTATGAAGTACGTTACCATCTCCATCAATGATAACGAAAACGGGAAATCCGAAACGCTGCGGATTTCCTAGAAAGGCCATGGCATCAAGATTTTTATTCTCTGTGCTCCAATTGACAAGAGTAAACACATACTCTTCGTTCATAATCTGCATGATTGCATCATCCGATTCAGTGAATCTGGCATACAATTTGCACCAGCCACACCAATTGCCTCCAACCTTCACAAAAACGTGTTTATTTGTCTTTTTTGCTAGAGAGATTGCATTTTTTATGTCAGTTAGTGCATTTGCAGATGGGTCATACGTTTCTTCAGAAAACACACATTGCAGCAGAAACAACATCGAAAGTATGTATTTTATATTTCTCATTAAGTTAACAAGTTTTATTAGAACCCATTATTACTGCAGCTCGCCATTAGCAGAAAATTTCAACGCATTTCCCTTTTTATATGTTTTATTATTAACAATAAAATCTCTTGAGAGTTCACAGTATTTGAGTTGTCCATTATCATAGAAACTCGTCTGACCAGTTTTACCATGAATACCTGCAAATACAGCGGAAAGGAATCGAAACTTTGAGCACGGGATTCCCTGAATGATTTCATCTTCAGCTAGCCAGACTGTTTTAAGTTTACCATTCGGGTGAAAACTGGTCATGAAACCGTGCCCGTTCCCCCGGCATAGATGGCCTTGGATTTTTGTATCGTCCTCTAAAAAACACCAATCCAATACCCCTGTATCTGTTAAGTGAATTCCCGTACCAGAAGGTAGCAATTGTCCATTCACTATCTCTTCATGTTCAAGTATATAAAACTCAATATTTCCATTATCGTAATACTCAATATTATTGGAAAGAGGCGCATTCTGACCCCAGGCAAAACCAAGAAATAGCGTGAGTGTTAGTAGGCGTTTCATAACGGAATTTACACAGTATCATCCCACAAACAAAAAACCCGGTCTTCCGTAAAATCAGGACGGTCCGGCTAAAAAGAGCAGGTGTGATCCACAGTCATTTTTACAATCTGACGCACCGAAACCTTCAGCTATTATCGATGCATTTCTCATAAGCAGTTTTTTGTTTTCACTGCACTCATCACTGAAATTTTCTGAAATGATTGCGATATCTTCTAATTGAACATTTTCATCTGTTAACAGGTAATCAATGTGCCAGAAGCATTTTTTATTTCGTTTTTTATGCCGATCAATTCTCTGGGCCAGATTTTTTTTCGCTCTTCCAGTATATACATACTGTCCTGCAGGAAAAGTAAAGGTACCCAGTTTCCCGATGGAGATAGAACAGATTTTCCCGACGCTAATTCGTAGCTGGTATACACCAGAATTACTGGTATTTTCAGGAGTTATGCCAGAGAATACTTCTGTTCCCATTTATTTAAGCCCGGGGTGATGATGCGATACCACAGGGGCGGCATGAGGCAAATAACCAGGGTACCAGGGTAGTAAGATAGCCATAAGGCATTTCGAAGTATCGGAGATGATCAGTTTGAGTATTGTACCGAACTCCAGTCTTAATGCTATTTCAAAAAAATCATTTTCTTTTCGTTTGAAAAACCATTAGAGGTAAATTGAAAAAAGTACACACCAGTACTGACAAATTCACCATGGTCCGATTCACCATTCCACTCTATATTGTAATATCCTTTTGATTGTACTTTATCCATAAGCGTTCTTACTTCTCTTCCCATCAGATCATAAACAACAATTCTAATATGATTGTCTTCAGGCACTTGGTAGTCAATTTGAGTTGTACTGTTAAACGGATTTGGATAGTTTCTTGAAATTGTAAATTCTAGTGGCGGTCCTCCTACATCCATATATCTTTCAATTTCATTTCGAAACCAAGGAAGCCTTTCATGCACGTTGTTACCGGGGCAGGAAGTGTAATTTTCAATATAATCCCTGTGGCCCAGCAAAACGTTTGGATCATAATTATACTCACCAGAGATCCAGGCATATAGAGCAACAAGGGAATTCGTTGTAGCCTCCGTCAGCCAATCACCGCAATACAATTCCGGCGGATGATAACATCCTAACACACAAACGCCTATGTTCCCGGTGTTGTTATTCAGAACGTGGGCGCCAATTACAGTCTCTGGCCGCCCTTGATAAATGTTTCCCGCCTTATCAACTACAAAATGATAACCGATATCACTCCAACCCCTCACATACTGGTGAAGATCCTGTATGGCACGCAATTGCTCAATGCCTTCATCAATGTTGTTCGCAGAAAACCCTGCAGCATGGTGCAACGTTAATTTGATGTAATAAGGATGCGGCGAATAACCGTGAGTCGGTGGTCTTGCTCCCCATTCAGACCTTGAAATAATTACCGGCTTAGGTAAATCAGTAATTGCCTGTTTTCTTGTTACGTCACCTTCGGGGTATTCTTCCAGATCCGGAAGAAATATTCCTGCACTTATTATTTCCGGAAAACCAACTTGGGAGATGACCTTATATTCAAACGTTACAGACGTTTGGCACGTTTCATCGCGAATATATATTACACTTCTTTCAGAGTTAGGTAGGCTTACGGACTTTCCTTGTACCCACTCCGTTAAGTTCCCTTCTGCATCAAGAAATCGAAATAATACTTCCATCTCCATCATGGATCCATCCAAAAGCACAGCTACACCCTCGGGAGCATCATCAAACAGGTAAGCGTCTGACCTCCCTGTAAGCACAAACCGGTTTCCCATCTTTTCCGCTTGGACAACATGACTTGGAATTATATGGGATATGTCTTCTAATTGACCATACAATAACCCTCCAGCCAACAGTACGGTTAACGTAATTAACAATGTTTTATTGGTACGAGACATGGATAAAAGTTAGAAAAATGAATCTTAACATATTAGACCAAAAAAGCAAACCTGTTCACACGTTGGATAGTAAACATCTAAACTGTTTTTTCCCCTGAACCTTAATCATTGACTAAATCGTTATGATAATCTGCGTTATATTGCCACAGTTAATTTACTTGGTAGACCAATGAATAGGCACCCGTTATATTATCTAATTCAAAATTCAACGCTGATGACATCATTGGCAAAGAATTATGGCACCCCACTCTATATTTACTCAGAAAAAAGGTTATTGGAAAATCTTAATCGGTTGAACAATGCTTTGAAAACCAACTTTAATAAATACCACATTTGTTACGCTATAAAGGCAAACAGTAACCCGGCACTGATAACGAAAATGAAGAACCATCTCACGTCTCTAGGGGCAGACTGCTCCAGTCCCGGGGAAATTCACGCTGCAAAATTAGGCGGTATTGACCACCATGAATGTATTTACACCGGTAATTATGAATCACAGGAAGATTTACAGGCAGCTTATAATTCCGGCTGCCATATAAATCTGGATGATATTACTTCATTTCACAGATTAACAAAAATTGGGATTCCTGATGAAATTTCATTTCGTCTTAACCCCGGGTTTGGCAAAGGAACATTTTCCCAGATAATAACAGCAGGGGAAAATGCGAAATTTGGAGTTCCGCATTACGATATAGTGAATGCGTATCGCACGGCAAAGAACGCTGGTGTAAAAAGATTTGGAATTCAATGCATGACCGGCTCAGGCATATTGGATCCGGACTATTTCTCGGTTTTGATGAAAAATGTTCTTAAGAATATGAATGTAATTCATCAGGAACTTGGCATACTGATGGACTACATAAGTTTGGGAGGCGGATTTGGCATTCCTTACCAGGACGGAGAAACTCCTTTGAATTTTGATCAAGTGTTCAAGAAAGTCGGCGATGTGTTCAGGGCACATTTTAAAAAGGATGCAAAACCATCCCTTTGGGTCGAACCGGGTAAATCCATAGTGGGTGATACTGGACTAGTATTGACCAAGGTAACCGGGATCAAAAAGAGCTATAAAACCTTCATCGGTCTGGATGCAGGGATGGAAACATTAATGCGTCCTGCTTTATACGGTGCCTATCACCGAATATATAAAGTGGGAAACCCGGGTGCAAAATCAACAAATATTGTAGATATAACAGGTCGAATATGCGAAAATACTGATCGACTAGCTGTAGATCGCCCCTTCCCAGAAGTTTCTGAGGGTGATTTGATTGCCATTATGGATACCGGGGCTTATGGATATGCTATGGCACACCAATTTAATACGAGACCCAGGCCAGCAGAAGTTCTCATCAATGGGGATCAAAGCTGCCTGATTCGAAAACGTGAAACCATTCAAGATATATTCAGGACCTGTGATGATTAAATAATAATACCTATTGACACTCTATTAACATATTTCAATCGTCCAAAGTCAACATAGGAATAATCAATTCTTAAGATAGCCTGAGTTCCCCAGAGACGATAATGTAGTCCTCCGCCAAGCGTTAGTCCTTCCTCTGCATTTTCTCTAAAAAGGTTTGCATGCCCGCCGCGTAAAAAGAATGTCTCTCCCACAGCAAGTTCAAAACCTGTGTTTACTGTTTCTGTATTATCATTTGGGTGAAGTGCATCAATAGCATAGCTTAGCCGCAATGCCTTTGTTCTTACCAGCTCCCCTGAGAGGCCGACGCGAAATATTAGTGGAAGCGGGAAAGCATCAGTTTCATAAAGTGCGTTTACAAACTCGACGTTTCCCTGATTAATAAGATCCGGGTCTACGCTCAGTTTCTGATCTCTTCCGGTCATACGCAATTCACCACCGTAGTTTGCCAAGCTGGCCCCAAGGCGAATGCCTTTGAACGGAGTAACGAATAATGCCCCCAGGTCCATTGCAAATGTATTGGCATGAGAGTGCCAGATCGTTTGCTGGATAAATTTAATATTTCCGCCAATACTGAATTTGTCCGTTAGTTTCCTTGCAAATGACAGGTTAACTGCTAAATCCTGAGCACCCCAATACTCACCCGTTCCTTCCGGTTCTGTGACCGTTCGAACCTTATCATCCGGTACGGTTAGGCTTGTAACACTGAAGCCAAGAACACCAATACGCCGGAGGGGAAGAGCCAACCCAAGATAGTGAAAACCAACGCCAGCCAGCCAGTTATTATTAACAAACATGGTTTCTAATCTCTTTACATTTGCAAGACCAGCTGCATTCCAAAAAATGGAACTGACGTCGCCCTCCATGGCGGTAAAAGCATTTCCCATTGCTGTAGCACGGGCATCAACACCAATTTTCAGGAATTGTGCAGCAGCGGTCCCTGACTTTGTCATTGTTTGCGTGTTATCCAATTGCCCATAAACCATATTAGTATACGTGAAAACAATCATTGTCAGGACAACCACAAAAAAACCTTTGTTTATGTGAAATGTTTTCATAATTCCAATCCCTGGTGTTCTATCATTTGATCACCGCAAAACGACCGATTTTTTCTCCTAACTCTCCAGCGTCAACGTGGAAGAGATACACTCCATAGGCTATGGGAAAATTATCATTCGTGGTGAGATCCCAGTACTCTTTCCCGTCGTCAATTGTCGATTGGTGAGTCAGCGTATTCACCAGTTCACCTGACATTGTATAAATCCGAATGGTGCATTCAGCAGGTAAATGATTAAAATAGACACGTCGCGGTCCCCTATCACGGGGATTCTGCCTGTCTAACTGTTCCAGGACATTCATAACAACGTAAGGATTAGGGACAACCGATATTCTATCCAAATTACTTCTTCCCAGTTCTTCATCTATCCGGGATGCTGTTGTTACAAATGTAAATACATCCTCAACATAGAAAGGGCGTGTTGTGGCAACATAATAAATATCCCCATCCCCTGGCGGAATTTCGGTTCCCTCGGAAGGCTTAAGAAATTTTATCATCCAGGTTGGCGATCCCAACCCCTCTCCTTCAAACAATACGATTTCATCGTGAGTGTCCCACGTATCATTGCTCTCATTGGGCGGTTTTTTGATAATTGCGAACCTCTGCTTTTCGGGAATCATTCCCATTGTGGTTTTATATATTTCGAATGGAGTCAAAATATCTAAAGCTCCTGTGTCAACAATTGATGATGAAAAACGAACTTCATAATCTGCCGGATAAGCGTTCCCCCCTTGTGAATACACTCCAACAACTCCGGAATAATTGGTAGGGGTGTAGGTATTCCACCCAGTTTGTGCATTATTTATTTCCAGAGGCTGATCCTTTACATAGATTTTCATCCCGTCAAAAACCGGGTTTGATTCTTCATTGTCCAGCCGTTCACTGTCTCTAATGGGATAATAAGTATAGGTCGCACGATATGAGACATCATCTTCCAAACTTCCTCCGGAGGTACCGGGAATTGCCCGTACACGACCATACTCCGTATCCAGTTCATAGTCCACACTATCTGTGTAAACCACGGAACCATCCATATTGGTAAGTAGAAATGATTCTTCAACAATATTTCCGTAGGTCAAACCAATAAATTTATCAATATTCGCAATCAGAATATCCTCAACTGGTTTTGTATCTTCAACCGAATAACGTGTGGGCGATTCTTTGAATGTGACACGGAATGTGTCACTGTTCTCAATTTGCATCGGGTCAATGATTTCAATGCTGACCTCGCCTGTTGCTATGCCTTCTGCATGGAATATACCTGCACTGGTTAGACTACCGGCCGAATATCCCGCAGCCGGTGCTCTGGGAATGATTTGAGCTGTATTGACATCCAGGAATATTTCATTTGATTCCGGGTTTAAGGTGATCTGTTTTGCACATTCTGCAGGTGCAATTTGCAGACTGTCGTCTCCATGATCGTAGGAAACCACTGCATAATAATATACTTGTCCGTTAACGACGTTATTAGAGTCAACGAAAGAATGTTGAATCCCGGTATTACTGCCCAAATTATACGGTGTGCCGTGCCCCGTGTACGGTATACTGCTCAATCCACTGTAATCATTCACCAAATCAAACTTAGCCGGGGCTCCCCCTGCCATTTCAAGCGGAGTAAACAGAAAGTGAGAACCGTACGCATCAGTAATTGTTTGCTGGTCCAAGAATTGAGGATCTGTACTGCGATAGATAGCATATCCCTCAAAATCTTCTTTATCAGAAATCGGATCCACAGAGGATTCCGCAATATCATCCCAATAGAGTGTCACTTTCTCATCGCCAGGGGCAACAGTTACATGGGGTTTGGCCGGTGGTTTTGCGAATTGATAATTCCGCTCATAAATACTTTGAGCTGTCACCGCGTTGAGCGTAAGGTCTTCATAATTTTGTCCAACCAGCAATGCGATCGAAAATCGCCGTGCTTCTCCAGCAGGCAGATCAACCGGCCCTGAACTGTAAATAAAAATATAATCTCCTGCAGTATTCGCATTGGCTGAATCAAAAACACCAGGTGTCAGGAAATTTTCAAATACATATTGGTCATTTGAAATGGTGTTATTTCCACCGAATACTGGAGATGAAAATCCTGTCAGACCTACCATATCTGCTTCATCCAGGTCAGTCCATTCATAGTTTGGTTCACCCGGTTCTCTAATATCATATTGGTCTCCAGCAGTTGGGATGCCATCTCCTTCGCCTTCATCGCCTGTGTTTGGTAATCCGTCCACACCCACATCATGCTTTTCCGGATCCCAGTCGCCGTCATTATCAATCCCATCACTCCTGCTTTCGTCAACCATTCCATCGCCGTCATTATCAATTTCGTCATAGGGATCACCTGGGCTTTCAAGAAATTTATATCCAAAGTAACCGGGCGGGCGTCCGGAAACATCGCTGATTCCGTCTTCGTCCCAGCAATAAACCATGTTAATGTCCCGGTCAAAATACGACAAATCATCCTGCCAGTTAGATGGACCGCCTACATGTGGATCTCCCCACATGCCAAACATGACTTCATTCAGGTCTTTATCACTTTTATTCGTGACCTTATAAATGAGAAAAATAATATCTTCCGCCAGTGGGTTGGCCCATTGGTAATAACGGCTTTCTATCTCAATCCCCAATCCTTTATGTGTGGAGTCGTCCGGAAAAGGGTAGTATTCGAATTCTTTATTGGTGCGATCATCCACAACAAAGAAGGATTCCATATCTGAGTTGGAAGCCCCTTGACGCAAGGCTCCAGGCCAGACAAATTCTTTGATATTTTCATTGTACCATTCTTCGGGCCAACTGTCCGGTTTACCATCCCCATCCCGGTCCAGATCATTCGACGTGGGAATATAGCTGCTTGCCGGATCCGCATATGGAACACCTTCCGCATTATACGCGAGAGGCTGCCATCCCCAGATTTCTTTACCATCGGGCGATACTTCACCTCCCAGTGAAACTATACCATCACTGATAACTTTCGCTACCCAGACGGTATCGCCATCATCGTTGGTAACCGGGTTCCCATTTTCATCGGTCTTGATGTAAGCATCCAGGTGGCTGTTAGGAGCTACTTCAACTTCCGCACAAATAAACGGTCCAAACTCGTAACCATACCCCAATCCTTCCCATACAATATCAGTCACTTTGTTCCCGGGGCTGGAAATACTTCCATAGTTCCATATTTCTGCTGTGATTTTATTCCCGTTAAGAATGGCCTTCTGTCTCCTTAAAAGTTGAGGATCATCATCGTCATCCATCTGCTTTTGGAGAATACCTTCACGCCATATGTAGAACTCCTGATACTGCCCTTTCGTCCAATCCTTTTCCGGAATAAGTTTTTCTGACGGCAGGTTATCATGTTTTTTATTAAACGGCCATTGGCCATAAAGCGGATTGGTAAATAACAATACCATGCCAACAACGGATAATGCAGTGAGCACATGTTTATAGTTTGTTATGCTACAATTTTTCATCTGATTTCCGGACATCATTAAAAGTCGACTGAAAAACCACCTTGAACAGATCTCGGTGAACTGTAATAGTACGGCCTGATCTGATACTCTTCCCAGGTATGTACCCCTGGTTCACCGTAATGATCTTTGAAAGCTTCCGTTTCCTGGGAAGACCTGTTTACAAATGTGTAACCTGCCCGTCCGGTATCATCAAACACATACCTCTCATTTCTGGTATCGAATAAATTATATATTTTCATAAACAGGATCACACTTATTCTGCCAAAGTTCAGGTTCTTATGAACTCTTACATTTACATTGTTCTGCCATGGCTTCCGTGCGCTGTTCGGATTTGGAACATAATTCGCGAACGGAATGTTTGGTGTGTGCGGCCAGCCATGAGCCAGTTTACCAATGAGACTAACACCCCATTTCCCCGGCTCACTGACAGTCAAAGCAGCGCTCATCACATGGCGCTGATCCCAGTTTAGCGGTACGATCCTTTTTTCCTCTTCCTCACCCGTCAAAGCGTTAAAATAGAAGGATCCGGACGTGACACTGTTTCCTTCAGTTACCTGATAGGAGTAATCTAGGAAAGCGGAGGTTTTCGAAATGCGGTCATAACGTTTCGTAAGGCTCAGGGTAAATCCTTTCACATTCCCATAATCTTTATTCTGATAAATTGAATAAGATGCAGGACCATAGGTCGGTGATAAATAATCTATGGATTGGAGAGCCAACAGGTCACGGATGTCCTTGTAGTAAGCGCTTACATCGATCGCAAGGATTTTTGAAAACTGCTGCTGTAAACCAAATTCGTACAGCACCGTTTTTTCCGGTTTTAAATTTGCATTCCCAATAATGGGGGAAATATTTGCACCGAAAATACTCGCTTTATAGAGTCTCCGTAACGTTGGGAGCTGATAAAAATGTCCATAACTAAAATGAAGAATCCCTTCGTCAGTTATGGGGAATGAGACACCCAGCCTTGGTGACACCATTGTTTTTTTACTGGCCTGTTTCCTTTCTCCCTCCGGATTCAGCAGGTCTGAAACATAATCATCATCGGGATCAAAGAAATCATATCGAATGCCCACATTAATGATCATGTCCGGATACTCAATTTTATCCTGAATATAGGAGGAAGCGAACAGTGCTTGCTTTTTATAATAGTTGTGACTTGGGGATTCATTTGCCGGAAGCACGGTTGGTTGGGGATATACATAGCCATCATACAGGACAGTAAAATTGTCTTCCTCAAGATTATCTATCCTGGCACTTGCTCCAACCTTTACCTCGTGTTTACTTGTGACCTGGCTTGTAAAGTCAAACTTTCCGCCTTGCGAAACGGATTCTCTTGAGTAATGGCCCATTTGGGTCCCCCCAAACACAAAGGTCGTTGACGGTGGAGAGCCCAGGATCCAATTTGTAGACACATATCGTTCATCATAAGGATCTTCGTACAGATACTGCTTGAAGTCTGTAGTCGCATAAAAGACATTTGCCTCATAATAGGACCGGGCAAATGCCTGGGTTAACCTCAGTGAATAATTATAGTTTTGGGTATAATGATTATATGTGCCGTCCGGATTATATTTATAAGCATGGGTGTATGATTTCCAGTCTCTGCGATCATGAAGTAATTGCGCAGACAGTTTTACTTTTGGCGAGAATCGGTATGTTAGTTTAGACAGCATATTCAGCTGTTTTGATGGGTTCATGGCCACGTATTCATTATCGCCGCCAAGTTCTATCACCCAATAATCTGAAACCCTAAAATCTGCAAAATCATCTGGATTATGCTCTCGCCGTCCATACAGATACCCTTCATTGTTACTATATTTACCGCTGATATTAAACGTAAATTTATTTCCCCCGGACAGCAATGGTACCGGGCCATTTATGGATCCCTCTAAAATTTTATTTGATATATAATTTATATCATCAATATTCATATATATATCTGTGGCACCGGAAAAATAATCACCGGAATAAGTCGATAAGCTTCCGTGGTAATCTGGACCGCCTTCTTTGATCTGGAGGTTCACAATTCCGCTCATGGCATTACCGTATTCTGCGTTAAACGCACCGCTCACAACTTTCATTTCTTCCAGGGCTTTATTGGAAATATTTACCGCAAGGCTGTTTGTAAAAAACGGGTTGGCTACAGATACGCCGTCTATATAGTATCCAATTTCATTCGACCGTCCTCCCCTGATATGCAATTCGCCACCTGCACCCTGGTTTACCCCAGCTTGCGTCGTGAGAACGCCCAGAAAAGATTCCACTGGCATGTCTTTAATATCCTCAGCCGTGCGGATTTTCTGAGAGGCCGTCAGGTCTTTTTGAATCAGGGGACGGTCTGCCACCACTGTCACTACTTTTCCCTTGATAGCTTCTTGTGTTAAAATAAAATCCTGGCGGGTGGTCATATCGGTATTTACCTGTAAAGACTCTACACGGTATGTAGCATAGCCTATATATTCTGCACGGAGAGTATAACTGCCCGGCGAAACATTCAGAATCACGTATTCTCCATTCACGTCCGTTGCTGCACCCAGGGATACTTCTTCAACGAGAACATTTACACCAAGGAGAGGCCCCTCCGTTTCCATGCTGGTTATCCGACCAGTAATTTTTCCGCCTGAAGCAATAAGATAAGAAATAGAGAACAGGGCTGCAAGCAGTTGACGCCTATGGATCATTAATAAATCTTTTTTATTTTTTCTACAATTATAAGGTACGAGTTTACCGCTTAATGGTGTAATAAAATAAAAAATATAAAGCATTAAATATTGAAAAAATAATTCTTAAGTTCGTATCTTAAATAAAATAACACACACAACTTAACCAAGGAGAATTTTATGAAAAAGACAGTTATAAATCTTTTCATCCTTACCTTTGTACTCTCTTTCGCCTTTGCACAGGATGTCTTCGTGCAAACAGACTTCGCACCTGCAGTAATAGGAAGTGATACATTATGGGGAGGAACGGTGTCTACTGGTGCCCGTGGTATTTCGGCAGGTTCAGATCTGGACCAGGACGGCAAAAAGGAAGTATGGGCTACCACTTATTCGAATGGCGGCCAAGTTTATTGCTTTGAACAGTCGGGGACTGATACGCTGGAACTTGTATGGACATCAGAACTCACAGCGTCAACATACGGTTATGGAACCCGATGGGTACAGACCGGTGATTTAGACAGCGACGGCAAGGGTGAAGTGATTTTCTTCATAGGTAATTCCCAAACAGATCCGGTAGCTGGTCTTCATGTCTATGAATGGGATGGCAGCACGGATAATGGCTATGGTACAACGGCAGATTTCCATGTCAATTTTTTATCCGGTTTGAATGATTCCCTAGCAACTGCACGACCCGAGCATTTCTCTGTAGCGGATATTGACGGTGATGGTAAAGAGGAAATAATTATGGCATCAAATGGAGGCACAAATCCCAGTTATGGCACACAAGATGGTTCCACAGCCTATTCAGAAGACCGGTTCATCATTATGTCAGTCTCAGGCGATATAGGTACTTTTGGAGCTACTATTGTAGAAGAATATTCCATGTCACCACGTGACGTCGATAAAGACGGTACTAGAGAAAATGCGTTAGGCGGTGGGAGCCCGCAGGGTGCCGTTGTCTGTGACACGGATGGCGATGGCCTTCTTGAGGCAGCCTGTTTTTCCTGGAATAACCTGGCAGTATTTTTTATTGAAGCTACCGGCCCAGATGCCTACACAATAGGTGATACTACCTATGTTAAACTCTCAGCTGTTGATGATTGGACATTGGAAGCTACAGCTGCCGATATGGATGGTGATGGTAAAGATGAAGTATATGTTGCTGGATATTATGATACTAATGTTTATGCCATAGTCGATGGAGATGGAGATGCAACCCATCTTGTTGACAGCACTGAAACTACGGTTATCGCTACTGGCTATTCACATGGAGCTTCCGCTACTGCGGGATTCGGCGTGTTTGTTGGTGGCAATCATACTGGAACGGATATCCATAAATTTGACCTCACAACTGGCGGGAGCCCGTCAAATCCAGCAGATTGGACAGCATCTAGCTATGGATTTGATAATTCCTTATCAGGCTTTGTGGCAAAAATTAGCTCAGGGTTTGACTTTGATGGCGATGGAGCAAAAGAAGTTGCTCTTGCATATATGAGTGTTGCAGACAGTCTCCAAGTCATTGATGGAACAGATACCACTATGGTCTTAAATACAGGTGCGTTTGGCGTACGAGTGGCTGAGTGGGACGATGGAACCGTGTCCATCAGAGATATCACCACGATAATGCCGGACGATTACAAGCTGGCGCAAAACTATCCCAATCCGTTCAATCCAACAACAAAGATTGAATATTATCTTCCGGTGAATAATACGATCTCACTGACCATTTACAATATGCTTGGACAGGAAGTTGTGAAACTGGTAAACAATCAATCCACAGTGGGTGGTTCACACTATATTGTTTGGAATGGTACTGACAAGAATGGAGTGGAAGTGGGAAGCGGTACGTATATCTACGAACTGAAATACGGAAACTTTTCCAAGACGCGTAAAATGACATTAGTTAAATAACTGTTTTACGAATAGAAAAAAGCCTCCGTGCCAGCGGAGGCTTTTTTTTTCACTAAAATTCTAACTAAATTAAAAAGAATATCCACAGAGCTGAGAAACAAATCGGTACCATGATGAAAACCCTTCAGACATATTTTTTTATAATATTTACAAACCTGTGTGCCATGAATAATTACTCTAATTCTGAATTCCGTGCAACCTGGGTTATCACCTGGAACCATATAGATCAATACGCCCCTGCTCATATTAACCAGGCCAACGTTCAAGACATCATGGAAAACCACGCCCAGGCCAATATGAACGCAGTTATTTTCCAGGCGCGCCAGGGCGGGACAGCGTACTATGAATCCTCTTATGAGCCCTGGGGTTATTATGCCGGATACAGTCACCCAGGTTATGATCCTCTGGAGTATGCCATCGCAGAGGCACATGAACGAGGCCTGGAGCTCCACGTCTGGTTCAATGTCTTCCAGACATCGAGCACAGAAACGGGATCTCCGGCAGCTGAACACCCTGAATGGGTTTGCCGGGACCAGGATGGCTTTACCATGGATTCCTACCGGTCCCTCTCGCCGGGGCTGTCCGAAGTGCGGGACTATACCGTTAATGTTGCCATGGAGATCGTCAATAATTATGACATCGATGGGCTCCACCTGGACTACGTTCGCTGGAATGAACATACAAACAGTCTGAACGGAACATCGGTAGATCACCTTGATGAGCTTCAAAGGCTGGACGGGATAATAACCGATGAAGAACTTGCGGCTCTATCCACCCGGTCAGGACGATATCTCTATGATTATATGCATCCGTACAGCGCCGGGGTGCCTGAAGGATTTGATTCATGGGAAGACTGGTGGCGGTGGTCTGTTACTGAGTTTGTTCACACCCTCCATGACTCCATCCAGGCAGTGAAGCCCCATGTCCGGCTTTCTGTAGCAGTACTGGGAAAATATAACTGGTCAGGTTGGCAGGGATACGGCACTGTCTACCAGGATGGTGCATTATGGTTCAACGAAGGCTACATTGAACAGCTCATGCCAATGCACTACCACTGGTATACCGCTGATGGATTCTATGGAATGCTTGAAGGAGATTGCCCGGAATGCTGGGGACAGTTTATCCAGCCCGGTATTAGCGCTGGTCGATTATTTACTTCAGGACCCGGGTCATACATACTGGAGGAATACAATGTTTGGAATAACCATGAATCTATTGTGGAAACCTGTCGATCGATCCCATGGATTGACGGATTCCAGTTTTTCAGTTATGGATCCTGGAGGGACCGGAACTACTGGTCAAGTGCAGGCAATTCGTTTTTCAACTGGAAATCAAAAATCAGGCCGATCCCAGGCAACAGCCAACCTCCAGCTATATCCCCCTCTCTGATACTGACTCCTATTGATTCTCTTACGCATGATTTAACTGTTGTCCCTTCCGATCCAAGCCAGAATGCCTGGTTTATATTATACCGTTCAACCGGAGAAGAATTGGATCCCGATCAGGCAGAGATCGTGGACATCCATTTTACGAAAGAACCCTTTACAATTCGCTCAGCATTTCAGACTCCTCAAGATTCAATTATGTTATATGGTGTGACCCAGGCAGACCGGTTTTGGAATGAAACCGCCTTATCCTCCATCGTAGTGGCCAGCACCGTTCCAATACCGGATAAACCTAATCTATACCGGAATTATCCCAACCCGTTCAATAGCACAACTACCATACCATATTCAGTTTCATATCCCGCTCAAATTAAGATTGATGTGAGCACTTTATTAGGACAGCACATGGTAACTTTAGTGGATCATGCTGAAATACCGGGGTTCCATCACGTTCAATGGAATGGCAGAAACGGAGATGGTTTGGCAAGTTCCAGTGGTATTTATCTGGTCCAAATGAAGATGGGAAGTAATGTCATTAAATCAAGAAAGTTATGTCTGATAAAATAAAATTACTCATTATCTCAATAATACCATCTTCTTCGTTTGCTTAAACTCCCCTGCTTGTACTGTATACAGATATAATCCATTAGATACTGGCTCTCCAAGGTTATTGATGGCATTCCATTGGATTGATTTGTAACCAGCGGTTTGCTGATCATTTATAAGTGTTTTTACCACTCGCCCAATCATATCGGTGATAGTGATAGTGACCATAGCATCTTCTGGCAGGTTGTAGCGGAGGGTTGTGGTGGGGTTGAAGGGGTTGGGGTAGTTCTGGTGCAATGAAATACCAGCTGGATGGTTTCCATTATCTACAGCTATATCCAAATAATTCAATTCAATATAATCGCAAACACCTCGAACCATGGCATATGCTGTGGAATCATACAGTCCCGCTTCTTCACAGTTCATATCTTCATAGGTTAAAGCCATCACACTCTGCCCATGAGTCATCCACCACCAGCTTTCAGGATATTGATCAGGTGTTCCAGATGTCCAGCTGACAAAATAGTCCCAATTTTCAAATCCACCTGAAAAATAAGACTGTATACCACTGATAAACTGTTGTTCCAGGACAGCATAGTTTTCAGATGTTCCAGCTACATCATGGTAGACAAAATAGCGTGTACATGCATAAGCAGAATGCATGTTTAATGCAACTTCCACGGGATTGTTGGTCGTCATCAGTTCAATGAACCGGTTTTTCAACACGGCCACCTCCGGTTCCAAGGGTTCGTCGTCCCAGCCGCTCTCGATATCCACACCATTGGCATTTTCACGGGCAAATCCTAATTCCACACCATCCGGGTTGTACATGGGAATGATGTGAAAGACACAATTTGCCCGTACAAATTCTGCGAAGGGGGAATCGGAGAGCAACAGATTGATAATTTCATTCGTAACCCAGAAAGATTCTTCCTCACCGGGATGGGTGCGTGCATGGATATAGACACGATGATTGGAACTCAACTCTGGATTCTCAGAGATAGTCAATTCCCAAAGAGCTCGATTTTGGACCGAAGCGCCTATTGAATCAATGGTTACATATGGGCTTTCTCCCCAGCGTTCCAGGTCCACAAGTAAACTATCATATCCATACCCCCAGTTATGACTTTCTCTTTGTAATGCTGGTTCATGCTCCGGAATGATTCCGCATTTATGATGTATAGTTTGCCCTAATGAAAATGAAAAAAGAAAGATAAGGGTAAAAGTATGTTTCATTATTTAACCTCCAAAAAGAATATCAGCAATTTGATCGGCAACATCTTTTGGACTGCCTGAATTTCGATTGGTCAAGATGACGATACTCAATTCTTCATCCGGATATCGATGATAAACATTTCGAAACCCACGGGTACTTCCGGTATGGCCTGCACGGTTTCGATTTCTATATGTATCCAAAACCCAACCAAAGCCATAACCCGTTTCTGCTCCGTTAGATAATGTTCCGGATGTAAATACCTCCTGCAGAATATCCTGTGGAAGAATTGAATTTGTATAAAGCCCTTGGTCCCATTTAAATAAATCGTCAATGGAAGTATAAATACCACCATCACCCAAAACTGCACTGGTGAGACTCTGATCGTTCATAACGTAATGATCACCAGAATAGGAATATCCATAGGCTCGGCTTGGTACTGTCGATATGCCCTCTTCAAAGGCTATACTTCCCGCCATATTCAATGGTATAAAAATATTTTCTGATAAAAAATTAGCAAAACTCAATCCGGAAACTTGCTCCACAATCATGGCTAAAACAGCATAGCCAGAATTACTGTATTGATATTCTGACCCGGGCATAAAATAGGTAGAAGTTTGTTCCATCATCATGTTCAGCACATCATCGTCATGAATTTGTTCTGTGACGTTATCTGGTATCAATGAAAAATAATCCCGTAATCCGGATGTGTGATAGAGTAAGTGTCGTATTGTAATTTCATTACCGTAATCTGGAAAATCCGGAAATAGACCAGTTAATGTTTGTTCATAATTTAATTGTCCCCTGCTTTGCAAAATCATGATGCACATGGCTGTGAATTGTTTGGTAATCGATGCCAACCTGAAATTTGTTCCAGATATGATTGGAATATCCTCTTCCAGATTGGCCAACCCATACCCCTTTGAATATATTATATACCCATTCTCAATGATTGTCAGCGCCGCACCCGGCCCATTTACCAGGTTATAATCTGACATTAATGAATCAATAACCGCACTATCCAATTCGACCATGTTATTCTCTATCTGATCGCAGGATGAAAACATCATGCTGAAGAAAAACATGCCGATTAAAATATAATAACCCTTTAGCATATACTAATTATTGAAGCAACAAAGGTTGGGTAGTGGCAAGAAGAAATCAATAATGGTTTCTGTAGATATAAAGTTAATGGATTTTTCTGGATGCACCCTAAACCTGCTAACATCAAAGAAGATGTAGCCTAACAAGCCTTTCTAAATCTCCCACCGTTTTTTTTAAGATCCTTTTCTCCAAACCATTATGAAAGACTGGTCACACCAATCCGGCTTTCAGATTTTAGCATGTTAGGCTTAATCATTTAGAAACAATTTGGTTATTTTATCTTGGAGACGTTTATATGGTTTTGCTGATCCGGTATAACCATTCATTAGTATGGAAAATGCTAAAGGCCCATATTGTTCTGAAAATATATAACCTGATAAACAACTTACCCCGGACAAGTGTCCTGTTTTGGCCCTGATCTTTGAATCAGAAAGTTCCAACCGGTCTTTTAGGGTACTTTTGGAACCACTGCTTGGAAGAGTGTAAATGAATTCATCTTTTTTATTACTGTGATACATATAGGATAAAAGTTTAACGAACTGGTCCGCACTGGAAAGATTATAACGGGATACACCTGACCCATCCGCAAGATGCAGTTCAGATGTATCAATACTGGCGGAATCAGCCAAAAAAGTCTTAATGACTTTTAAACCACCTTGCCATGTACCCACTGTAGTATCGCTCACCGACATGGTTTTGGTAAATAATTCTGCCGTCAGGTTATCACTCTCGTGCATCAAGTTATGAGCTGAATATAAAAGGGAATCAGATATATGTACTGTGATCAGGGATCCATTGGAAACGCCCGTACTCACCGCAATTTTTTTAACATCTACCCCATATTTACTCAATTGTTCCTTAAAAACAGTTCCCGAAAATAACACAGGATCAAATATGTTTCTCTGGAACGTGTCTGTAGATGCAGTATCTAGCACTTCTCCACTGATGGTAAAAAGATTGGTTTCCCCTGCCCAGTCACGATCGATCCTGATTTTTTGGAAATCGATGGTATCATTTACTGTGGTTGATTGATTTATCAGATGTATATATTCTGTTTTCGGAACCATCTCAACTTTGACTGGCTGACCCACTTTTCCCGGATCCACATAAAAATCGATACAATTATCATTAACAGAAAGCGCACTGATGGGTGCAGCATACCACCAGGCTCCTTCGTCCCACATCCATCCCTGGCCATAATTGAGGGAATCCAGGAGTGATCCATCCAGAAACAGAGTATCAACAAGATTAATATTTTTTGCTGTCATCCTTGCCAGGGAATCCAGCTGATCGATAGTCAGATCCGGGTCGCCGCCACCCTTAAGAATTAAATCATTACCGCGTTGCAGTACAGATGTTTTAAATCTGTAATCAGAACCAAGCTCTTCCAAGACCGTGGCACAGGTATAAAGTTTATTATTGCTGGCGGGAAGAAGGAGCTTTTGACTGTTTAGAGAATACAATGTTTTCCCGGCTGTCAAAGATACAATTTTGATACCCATGTTCCCATCCAGTCCAGATGAAGAGATCAGTTTGTTAATATTTTTCTTAATAATAAAACTGCCGCTGTTATCGAAAAGAACTTTATGGGGTGAACAGGATATCACCCAAAAAAGAAATGCTAAAAAGAGAAATCTTTTATTCCTCATTGAATATATTTTGTGAAAGGTTTCAAAAATATGTGATTTCAAATTTATGGCTATTTAATGAAAAGAATTTTTTTGTTTTTAATCTTTTACCATCTCTTTCAAGTTGAATGAAATAAGGTCCGGATGTTAACACTCTATCAAATTTTATTGATATGGGGAAAAACTTACATTTTAAATGGCGGGAACGCCTGGGAATCGAACCCAGATAACCTATAATAATAACTGCATTTACGGGATAGTGTGACCATATCGTGACCAATCTAATATTTAATAAAATGTTTCATTGTTTAATTTACCCCAACCCCACTTTTTTACAAAGAGGTGGGTTAATCCTTTATATAACGAACAGCTTTCCCCACGCTAATTCGTAGCTGGTATACACCAGAATTACTGGTATCTTCAGGAGTTATGCCAGAGAAGACTTCTGTTCCCATTTATTTAAGCCCGGGGTGATGATGCGATACCACAGGGGCGGTATGAGACATATAACCAGGGTAGTGAGATAGCCATAAGGCATTTGGGGCGCATCGGCATACGGATCCAGTTTCCAGAATTTAACCATTGGCTTTTCATGATGTGCGGAATGCCTTGTTAGAGAAAAAAGTACCATGGTACTCATTCTCTTGTTGGTGTTCCAAGAATGCTCCGGTTTTACCGGTTTTTCAGTGTCTCGAACAAGACCATAATGTTCCATATAATTCACAATCTCAAGGATAAATTTTGCAAATGCTGCCTGGCACAGAAAGAGTATCAGGCCGAAAATACCGCCAGCAGTATAAAATACCGTACACCAAAGTACTGACATGAGATATCCGGTGATCATTCTGTTTTTCAGAGAAACAGTGCTGTATGTTTTTTCCCGGAGTCTTTTCAGCTCATGCTTCCATGCACTGATATGCCCAAATACAGTGGATCGTATGGCAAAAGCATATACATTTTCTCCTTTTCGAGCTGTTGCAGGATCCTCATCCGTTCCAACGGTTACGTGATGGCCGTACACATGTTCAATGGCAAAGTCCGCATTGCAACTTGCTGACAAAAGCCATCTTCCTTCCAGCATTGCAACTCGGTCTTTAATCCGATGGGTCAGCTCATGGCCTACATTGGTACCGTATCCCGCTACCACGAACCCAACACCAAGTACGGCGCCAACATAATCAGACCACATATTGCTGTCTCTCGCTGCCAGAAAATCGTAGGAAAACAATCCTGACAATAATTTTCCAATGCCCAGAAAATCCTCTCTTACACTTCCGGTTGTCCATGCAAAACTCAAAAGTAAGATTATTATCAAAGGCAATGCTAAATGCAGGGAGAGTTCTATAAGCCAGGGTTGACTGTATTCAGGCTGAGATGCATCTTCACCCAATACGGCATCTCCCCCGATCACTACCACAAATAAAACAGCAAGCCCCAGCCACATCCAGTGCCCTCCAAGAAATATCCCTATCAATACTGATAATGACAGAAAGGGTACGATATAATATTTCATGTATTTAGTCATAGCTTTTTTTCTCTTATATTATTCGTAAAGTATTCAGTGTTTTGTGAAATGTACAAGTAATAATTATTTTTGATTTTATCCAGAAATACACATTAAACGGAACTTCAATTTTTACCCGTGGAAATGTATTTGTTATAGATTCCAAAAAGAATTCATCTTTGCCAGACGATCCGGAGGAATTTGTCATTATTCGTCGGATATTTTATGAGGAAGCGTAGGCTTTAGTGGGTTCAGATCCGAAATAAAGTCAACTTTTGTAGGTGTCTATTTCAGCAATTGGATTGAGCGGCTTGCAGCATATTCACCTTGGATCAGATTTAGCATATACACGCCAGAGGCTACGGGCTGGCCTAGCGCATTTTTTCCTTCCCAAATAAAATCATGTACACCAGGAGCAAGAGGTTTATTGATCAGCGTGTATGTTTTGCGCCCCAGTATATCATAAAGCACCAATGAAACTTTCTCTTTTGTTGGGACTGTTATGCGGATTTGACACTTGTTATTAAAAGGATTAGGATAGACACTGTTAATTCCGGGGACTGTTGGCACCATGTCGCTTTGTACACCAGAAGTCTCTAATACTGTTTCCAGGGCGACCAAAAAATCACTCATCTCGTCCGCGGTTCCCGTTGATACTCGAATATGCTGTGGCATATCCCAACCCGTTCGAACCTGGAAACCCAGATCCGCAAGACCCTCTGCCACCGGGCCGGCCTCTGTGTTTACGTCTACCATTATAAAGTTGGTTTCTGAATCAATATAATCCAACCCTAAAAATGAAAAACCAACCTCTAGTGTTACTTTACTCACAAGGTTCTCTGCAATGGTTGACGTGACATGATCAGAGTCTGTCAATCCGGCAAGAGCCGCGGCGTGTGATGGGCGAGATACGGTTGCATAAAGCTGAACATCTTGGATTTGTTGAATTAATTCTGCGGATGATAAAACATAACCAACCCGCGCCCCAGCAAGGCCGTACACTTTTGAAAAAGTACGTATAACAACGACAGGATATCCCTGGTCAACATATGGAACACAACTTTCATAATCTTGTGTCTGAACGTATTCATGGTATGCTTCATCAACGCTTACTATAATGCCTTCAGGTATCTGATCAAGGAAAACTGCCATGTCATCCTTATGAATAATTGTTGCCAAGGGGTTGTTTGGGTTTACCAGGGAAATAATTTTAGTGTTTTCTGTAATAGCATTTAAAATACCCTGAAGATCAATAATGTGGTTTTCATCGCACGGTACATAGACTGCCGTACCGCCGTTTGCAATTGCTTCGTTAGCCATTTGTACATAAGAAGGGAAAGCTGTAATCAGTTCATCTCCCGGCCCAATAAACGCATCGGCAACTTTTTGAATAATTTCTGTGGCACCAGCGCCGACACAAACCTGATCGGTATTAAGATCTAAATGGTCAGCGATGGCTTCTTCTACATTGGTGTTCAGCCAATTTGGATAGCGGTGTGCCAAGGCAGCTTCGTCTCGAAGCGCCTGCAATGCAAGAGGCGAAGGACCAAGCGGGTTTTCATTGTAGCAGAGACGACCCGCATAATCTTCCGGGTCGTTAAGGGAAAAGGGCCGAGCCTGTACGCGGCCCGCACCAGGCAGCAACACGGCACTAAACATAGCCGCCGAACGCATAAAATCTCGTCTTGTAAGCCGAGGCTTGCTCATGGTTTTTCTAACAAGTGTTTTTCATAAATTATCTTCAGAAATCTGCGCGTGATAGAGATTGAAGTTAGGAGTGTATCTGGTATTAAATGCATAGATGTGTCATTCTTTGTCCATAGCTGCAGTTAATTCTACATTAAAGTTTAATTCCAAATCGAGCTAAAATGAATATTGTAAGCCCGTAGCAGCCAAGGGTAATCAGGATGGAAAGCCCCATACCCACATAAAAACTGACACCGGATTTTAATAGGACTGGAAGAGAAATAAACAATGCAAGTGAAGGTATCACCATCCAGAAAATACTATTGGAGAGAGAATTAACATTTTCAATATTTTCTGTATCGATATATAGCCAGACCAAGGACAGTATCGAAATGAGGGGGATCGATGCTATCATGCCTCCTACAAATGTATTTTTTTTTGCTATTTCTGATACAATCACAATGATGACTGATGAAATGAAAAGTTTAATAATAGTCTGCAGCATTGTTTCTTTTACATTATGTATTGATACGGTTAATAATGTTCAATTTATCCGTCCCCGCTTTTTTACTTATAGCAATCAAGAGCCAGGTTTGTCATTGGACTTTTCTTTTTTCTTCTTTTCCTTATACTCTTCTTGTGCAGCATCGAAGGGCGCATCGATATTATAAACAATTTGCTTTTTAGTGAACCCGGCATGGGCCAGCATATATACACAATTCCCCATCATTCTAAAAGCCAACGAATACGGGTCAATATCATCTGTCTCCTTCTCTTGGGCTACAGCAGCATCCCACGCCTTATAAAATGCGTCATCTCCTACTGAGTGTCCGGCCTCTATTTTTTTATCCCAAGGCTGATCGTCTTTAACTTCTGAAACTGTTTCCCCTTCATTATGCATATTATGAGCCTCCTCTAATAATTCTGTCATATCCTGTTGAGACATCTCATCAAAAACAGCAACGATTTCTTCAGCTTTATCATCAGTCATTTCCAATGTGTACTTCAACATTTCTATACAAGCCCTTGGGCCCTGTTCCATGTAAACTTCGATAGCATCTCTGATTCCAAATTCGGGGATTTTATCCTTAATAAGGTCCTGCATATTTTTGTCTGTACCAGCGTTCTTTTTATTCTTCATAGTCCTTTTGATCCTTTTTTATTCCATAATACCATACTGTAACTTATTATTTTTCCATTCTTGCAAGTTACTTCTTTATCCATTCTTCCATTCTCATGCCAATCAGTAGATAACCCGTTTAGTTTGAGCAAAAGAGAAAATAGTGAAAATCATCAATATTATAATTAATCTTCTTATTTCAGCCTTTTTTTACAAAAACTCCTCTAATTATATCTAGCTGTTCTTCATTTAACCGACTAGTATTCTTTAGTTTACTAATAAACTGCTGTACTTCTTCTTTAGTATAAGGACACCCCAGGTTACTTCCTTTAGAATCTAAAGAATTCTCCAAGACATTTCCTTTTTTATCAAAAATAACCCAATAAGGGATCCCTTGTTTTTCACCTTTAAGTTGACCGAGAAAAGCAAGTGCTCCAGGATTTTCCAGATGTTTGTTTTCTTTATTCTCTTTTACTGTTAAATGGGTAATTACATAATTAGTGTCAAAAAATTCTTTACATGCTTTATTTTGCATATTATCATCCATGCGGTGACACCACCCACACCAGGAAGCATGAAACATTAGAAACACATTTTTATTTTCTTCTTTAGCTTCCTGGAAAGCAATATTCATTATCTCTTCAGCTGCGGGTATGGCTTCCTGGGCATTGCTAAACGTGGTAATTAGGAAACAAAGAATACCAATTTGTAGTATTGTCTTTTTCATCACGCTGGAATGTAAGAAAAAATATGGGGAAACAAAAAACCCCGCTAATGGGCGGGGCTTGATGCGGTTTATTTAATTAATCTAAAATTACACCCATCCCACCATATAACGGGCTGTAATGAGAACTTACGGTAACCCATGTATTATCTTTTTTAACCATAACTTCTGATGCCCTCGTTCTATAATCCTTTGTGATTATTTTTCCATCCGGGCCAGCAATAGTCCCAACCAAATAATAATTAACGTGGGCAACATCTTTATTTTTTCCAACAATTCCAACTTCAATATGATGTGGCCTGAATTTTAGATTATTCGGTGAATCATTAATCATAGTTATTACTTCATTTGGTGTAAGAAGGTCCCATAGTCCACCACTGGATTTCGCCTGCCAAACACCATTAGAAGATATTGTGGATGTATTAATTTTTTTATTTGATATATCCACCCACAGTTTTTTTAATACAGCAGCAACATCTTCTTCATCTCCTGCCATGGCAGAAGGGGGTTGAATTAAAATTAATCCAACGATTATTAATGTTAATGTCTTCATAGTTCACTCCTTTGTTCATGTATCGGCTATAACAAAATATAAGTACGATGTTGAGACATTCCACAATAAAAACCCCGCTCCATCTCTATGCTATTACGCTGGACAAGTAAATGGGGCTCTTGCTTAAATCCTTTGAGAGGAGGTTATTAATAATTAGTTAAATTTTCTTAAGAAAATACGTGTAAATAAAACAAACAAGATAAGCGATTAACGTTCCAGAATAAACACCCATAGTAGGAAAAAGCCATAAAACTAAAAGATAGAAAACCAACAAAGTTGATATACTATAAGAAAAGGTTTTTATTACAATAGGATATAATTCATCTTTATAAGAGTAAGCTAAAATTATAAGTAGAGGGCAAACTGCTGTTGGAAAAGAAGCCATTACGCCAGCCCATTGAGTGCCCATTAGTTTTGCTGTTCCTGTAATTAATAAAATAATTGCTGTTACAAATAAAGCACGAAAAGACATTGTGTACAGAGTAGGTTTTGGTTTGGTTACTTTTTTATTTATTGGTATGTGGTTTAAATATAGGGTAGCTAAAACAACCCCAACTATAAAAATCAACAAGCTTGCGATTAAGGTTATATTAAAAAGAGAAAGAAAATAACTCACGCTAAAAAACGCAATTAAACTAAATAAAAGAGCGCTTGTAACATGAAGAACCGGTTGTTTGATGAAATATTTCCCTCCGTTATAAAACCCGATTATAAATGATAATGAGCTGACTAAACCGGATATTCCATAGGGGATACTTTGCATGACAAAGTGGGGGCCTTGTTCAATTCCATAGAAAAAGATAACGATACCGGTGCCTAATGGCAAGCCGGCTAGTAAGCCACCAATTTTGGGGTTTTTTTCAGAAATATAGACTAAACCCAAAACAGCTAAAATTGAAACGACTGTTTTAAGAATGATTAGATAAAAACTTGCCGCCATTTCGTTATGTTGATCTTATTATTTTAACCAATACTCGTTTTTTCCGCATCCCATCATATCATAGTTAGTGATGTTGACCAGTGAGTGCATCTTCAGGTTTGTTTGACCCCCACGACTTGAAACATTTTATAAAGCGAGACTGCAGTTGCTGTGGCAAGTTCATTCTCTAAATCAGCCGAAAGTTTTATGAGCTCGGACTCATTGCTGAAACCCAGTTCAATCATCTTAGGGGCCATATCTCTCAAAGCCATGAGATGAAGTTTCCTCTCTGGCAAACCTAGCAAAGGCTGAAAAATCTGCTGAATTAAAAGCTTTAAGCCAGCACTTTCCATAACGTTGGCCATGGTATAGGCAATGCGGTATTCGCTCTTATTCGCAGCATAGGTTTTTATGGCAAGCGCTTTAAATTGCTCCATAGCAGGAGAATGCGGATAGCTGATGACATGTTCCATAATGGGCGGCTCTTCACAGACCAGTCTCCCGTTGGGATTCAGCGCATTCATCATCATTTGCATAACCACATCAGGGTCATGCAAATGATGCAATATCATTCTGCAATAAATGATATCGAATTTTCTCTCGAATTCGTCAATATGATGCACATCTGCAACAATGCATTCACAATTTTCATAGGCTTCTGTTTTGCTCTGGGCTTTGCGAATATACTCTGGGCTTATATCGACTGCGAGGAGTTGCCCCCCCTTTGTCAATTGTTGGCACAACCATGGCGTCATTGCTCCGGGACCACAACCCAATTCTAATACTGATAAATTTGCTTTTAATCCAGCCCGCAAGAGCAACTGCTGACTGGCATGCTCATACAATTGATGCTGCCGCAATAAACGCTCTGCTGATTTCTCATCGGCTTCTAATACATATTGCTTTAAAGTATCCATGGTCATATCCTAAATGAAGAGTTCAAACCTAACAAGAGGAGAAACTTTTCTTTATTGGCAGTGTCATCCTCTTACCCAAATCTACCCATTATTCCACAAACAAAAAACCTCGCGACTGGGCTGGGCTTGATGTTTGATTTTTTACTATTATACTTTTGTCATAGCCTCAAAATTTTCATACATCTTTGGTTCGCCTGACTTCTTTCTCACTCCAAGGGCGAATTTTTCAAGTCTTGACCAGGGCAGTTTCACTGCTATCCAATCAAATAATAGTTCACCATTTAACAGCTCTTGTTTATAGAGCGTTCCAATTGTTTCAAACCATCCGCAAA